>JAABUN010000073.1_pt1 | contig 217672 bp, 189 predicted proteins | sample 5559311 | NCBI WGS metagenome assembly JAABUN01 (sample SAMN10711877, study PRJNA513370) | rock metagenome | isolation source: Antarctica rocks | place: Antarctica: Victoria Land, Siegfried Peak sud | reverse complement strand
TATATTGCAAGAGTGCTATCGCACATTTTCGAGTCCTCTTTTGGTTGAATTTGTTTGGCGACAAAATTCTAAAAGAGGACTTTTCTATTTTCAAATATCAAAGCCTATAACTGGCAACTTGGGTTAAATTAGAATCGGAGAAATCAAAATGAAAAAAATATCAACTATTATACTTTTTTGCGTCGGCATAATGCTGACGCTTCAAATTTCCGTTATTGCACAAATTCAATACAAAGTACTGGCGACAAGAAAAACCTCCACAATGCAGAAAGAACTGCAGGAAGCGGCTGATGGCGGTTATCGCTTTGAAGGCGTTTCAGGCGGGAAGACATCATTCGGCGGTAGCGAAGCGTTGATAATTATGTCTAAAAAATCCGGCGTTGACATGAGCGGGCGTTTTCAATATAAATTACTCGCCACTTCAAAAACTTCGACGATGCAGAAAGAAATTCAAGAGGTAGGAGACAATGGATTTGAGTATAAAGGACAGGCTGTCTTTGACACTTTTATAGGAGGAGACGAAGTTGTCGTCATTATGGAGAAAGACACAAAAGCGGAACTTAAAAAACTTGAATATAAACTATTCGCAACGAGCAAAACCTCTACGATGGAAAAGGAAATTAATGAAGGCGGCGCGGCTGGATATTCGTATATCGGCGTAACTGTCGGAAAAACTTTGCTTGGCGGCAGCGAAGTCGTCGTTATTATGCGTCGAGACCAAAAAAAATATTAGATAAAAATAAAGACATTCAATTAAACCTTGAGTTGTTTATCAGCTTCCTCAAAACCAGCACGCTCGCAAAAGCGATGATTTTTTTGTAAAGCGGTACTAAAATCTATTTTTAATAGCTGGTAAAAAGTCGGTCTCAAACTGCCCTTTTATCAGTTGGGTAGGTATTAAATTTAACAGAAATCAGTTGTAAATTTTATTGTCGCAGGCGAAAATCCCCGTTCCGCGCATTGTCAACAAACTCAAACCGTACGTTGTCTCCGAGCGCCGCCGGAGATTTATACGTCCACGTTTCTCCCGAAACGTTTTTTTGAATGTTGTCGGGCTTGCCGTGCGTGATGAAGATGCGCCCGCGGTCGGTCAGCCAACCGGCAGTGCCGCCGACAGCAAAGTTTTGATTGGCGTAAGCGATGCGGTTGTAGTATTCGCGGCGAAATTCGTTATCCTCCGTTTCCGGCACGCTGTCACGTCGTTTCCAAAACGCTTCGATAAACTGCTCGCGTTCTTCATCACCGCCGAGTTGAGAGAAGGTTTGCTTTTCCGCGTCGGTGATGAGGTAGCGCACATCTTTGTCAACCCAATTTTGATAAACCGCTTTCGTATCGCGCTGAATCGGCGCGGAGCGAAGGCGGCGACGTGCCTGCACGTTTCGTCCTAAAAGATATTCGACGCCGTCTGCCGCGCCGTATTGAACGTTGTCGGACGACGCCGAGCCGAAAGCCAAATCCGGTTTGAAAGACGCTTCATTCAAAACCCACAAGTTCCAATTTCCGCCGTTGTTCATAATCGGCGCTTTGGAAATTAGTTCGTAACGCTCTTCGCCGAAACGAAAAGCGATTTTATTGTTTTCGATAGCGGCATCTTTCCGAAAATTAAAATTATCGTGCGGAAAAAGCGAGAAAACAAAGCGACCTCGTCCGGGAATATATATGTAAATTACCGAGCCTTCAATCATACCGCCGCTCCAATCACTGCCGGGAAACGTGCCGACCTCGCCATTGACAAACAGTTTCGGGGCGGTAAGCCGCAATGTTACGTCGTTGGGCGTGAAATCGCGCGTCGGTTGTTTAGCGAATGAACCGCTTTTTGCAGATGAACCGGAACCTGGATTAAAATTCGAAGTACTGCTCGCCGTAAAGGACGAAAATGAACTCGCCCCCTGCATTTTTTTTGTCGTTACCTTTATCAAATCAACAATTTTAACCTGCGTTTGCGAATTAACCAGAACGTCGAGCGCGATGGTATCCCCGTCTTCGACAATCATATCGGCGGGATATTTCGGCAATGAACGCGCCGTCAAATCATTCAAACGCAATTCTTTGGGTGGCGTTATCGAGAGCGGTTTAATGGAAATTTTATATTTTGTCGGCGCGTCAGCTGGTTCGATAACGAGGTCGTAACCGAAATATGCACCGAGATAGCTATCGCCTAAAACGCGGTGAATACGTCCGCCCTTTTCGGTTTCGTCATAGCTTGTAAAATAAACGCTGCCGCTGAAAGACTGTTTGACCGCTTCAGGCGCAGACGTTTGGACTTTGAAAATCACCGAAATGCCTGTTTTGTTAAAGCTGACGGAACTTTGCTGGGCTTCGGCGCGACTCGCAACGGCGACCAGGCATCCGACGATTAAAAATACGATTGCAAAAAATTTATTTTTCATTTTCTTTTACCTCTTTTATAATTTTCGCGCTTATCTCCGCCGACGGCTCGAAGCCTTTCAAATTCACGTCGGTAAAATAGCCGTTGCCGGCGACCGTCGAACTATATGACGGCGAATTGTTCGGTTTGGAATCGGCTGGAGATTTTCCCTTTTCATTTTTAACGATTTTCGGCTCGCGGATGTAAACGGTGCGCGTAACCGTTTTCTCTTTGACGACGGGAACTTTGATGAAAACGGTTTGAATCGGCGTGTCCGCCGTGTTTTGAATTGGAATCTCATTCGTAACAAAAGACGGCGAGGTCATTGAAACAGTAGTCGAATTAATTTTTCCAATCTGAAATGCCAGCCAGGACGACAACGCCGCCAAAATTAAAACGGTCGCAAAAACAGGTTTGGGAACTACGAACGCGCCGAAAATGGTGCGTCGCCACCAGGACGGACTTGCCGCGTGATGATTTTTGAACGATTTCATCACTCGTTCATCGAGTTCGTCCGATGACGAAGCATCACGGCTCGTCAGCAAAATGCTCGAAAGGAGAATCATTTCTTCTTTCGTCTCGCAGCAAGCGCGGCAAATCAGCAAATGGCTTTCGACGGCATCTTTTGACGCGCCGTCGAGTTCGCCGTCAATAAAGGCTTCGATATTTTTTTTCGTCTCAATGCAATTCATAACATTTATCCTTTTTCGGCAGAGTAACGTAAGCGGCAAGCTGTCTTGCTAAAGTTTGTCTGGCGCGATGCAGACGCGCTTTGACTGCGCTCAACCCGGCTTCGGTTACGCTGGCTATTTCTTCGTAAGAAAGCTCTTGAAATTGGCGCAAAACGATAACTTCGCGCTGCAGCGGCGGCAATGCGGCAATGCAGGCATCGACTTGCGCCGCTAATTCCTTATCAAGCAAATCCACGAGCGGATTATTTTTTCTCGTTTCGTCTTCGGGCGCGTCGAAATATTCAAAATCATCGAATCCGACATCCCCGTTGTGCTTGCGCCGCAAATAATTCATCACCAGATTGCGGGCAACGGCGCATAAAAACGTCAGCAGCGAGCCGCGCTCCGCCAGATAGCGTTCGGGATGCTCAATCAAAATTATAAAAGTTTCGTGCGTCAGGTCTTCGGCTGTCGTCTGATTAGCTGTCATCCGATAAACGAAGCCATAAACACGATTGCGATACAGACCGTAAATCTCACCAAAAGCCGATTCGTCGCCGCGCGCGAGTTCTTTTATTAAATTGGCTTCGCTGTTCGTGTTCAATTTGGTTTCGCTCAAAAATTCTAAAATAATTCGGTCTGTTTCTTATTGTCTTTAAACCGAGAAAAGTTTCGCCAGCCAATTTTATTTTGTCGGACGTATAAAATTTAAGCAGAACAAGAAAGATGCGAGAGATGCAGAAAATTGCAGGAAATTTTTGTTAAATGAAGCGTGTCAGTAGCTCGACTGTTAAGAGGAGCTTAACTTTAACGAACCAAGCCTGCGCTCACGCTTGTGCTGCGGACACATTTTATAATCGGCTGACAGATAATTTTTGCTTAACACAATTGATTTTCTTGCCCTGTTTCTTCAAACCAGCATCGCTCGCAAAAGCGGTGCTTTTTTCTTTGCTCTTTTGCAAATTCCGCGTTGCGCGGCAAGCGTTCGACCAGAAATTTTTGCTCATCGGTTAATTCCGCCCAGCTTTTCATTTTTGGCGAATGACATTTCGGACACGTTTTTTTGTGAAAACTATTCATTATCTTTGGCGTTTATACATTAACAGTTTAATATCTAAAACAAGTTCTGCAAATTTCAAGGCTGGTAAATCGGAAATTTTTATCAATGAAAGTTAAAAGCGTTTTGTTTTTCGCGTTGGTCTTTGTCGCGTTTGCTCAATTTGCGTTTGCGCAGCGCGAAGAAAAATTTGATTTCTACACGCGCGGGCAATATCGTACGGAAGTTCCGCGTCCGCAGTCAATTTTGCGTTTCGATGTCGGCGATTTTCACACCAATTACGCGCAGATGGAACGAGTAATCGAAGCGATTGGAAAAGCCGCGCCCGACCGCGTGAAAATTTTTGACATCGGCGAGACAAACGAACATCGAATGCAGCATATAATTGCGATTTCCGCGCCGGAAAATATTGCGCGACTCGATGAAATCCGCACAAACAACGCGCGTCTGACCGATTCGAGAAAACTTTCTCCGAGCGAAGCGAACCAAATTGCACAAAATAATCCGGCGATTGCGTGGATGGCTTATACAATTCACGGCAACGAATCGGCGTCGTTTGAAGCGATGATGCAAGTCGTCTATCAACTTGCCGCGTCGAACGAGCCCGCCACTTTAGACATTTTGAAAAATACGGTAACGCTGGTTATTCCCGGTGAAAATCCCGACGGACACGAACGTTTTGTAACCTGGTATAACTCGGTGGCGACGGGAAACGCCGACCGCAACGCGCTCGAACACCGCGAGCCGTGGAGCGTTTACGGTCGCCTTAATCATTTTCGGTTCGATTTGAACCGCGACAATATCGCCGCAACTCAGAGGGAAACGCAGAATATGCAGCGCACATTTTTTGAATGGAATCCGCAGGTTTTAGTTGACCATCACGGACAGCCTTCGCAGTATTTTTTCCCGCCTGCCGCGCTGCCGATAAATCCGAATTTGCCGCAGCCGCAGACAAACAAATGGCTCGATATGTTCGGGCGCGCCAACGCGAAAAGTTTCGACCGGAACGGCTGGGATTATTACGTGCGAGATATTTTCGACCTTTTTTATCCGGGCTATTGGGATTCGTATCCGGCTTTGAACGGCGCTATCGGAATGACGTATGAAACCGACGGCGGCGGATTCAAAGGTTTGCGCTGGACGCGCGACGACGGGACGATTGCGACACTTCGCTCGGCAATCGCCAAACATTATGTCGCATCTTTAACAACGCTTGAAACTTTGGCGAAAAATCGCGCTCAACGGCTTCAGGATTTTTACGATTTTCGGCGCGCGGCGATTGAAGAAACCGGACGCGAAAATCTTAAACGGATCGTTATCCTGCCGGAAAAAGACCCGGTAAAAACGGCGGAAATGGTTGAAATTTTGCAGCGCGCCAAAGTCGAAGTAAAAGTCGCCAACGCTTCTTTTTCCGCTCCTAACGCACACAGTTACGAGCAAAAAGACTCGCCGAAAACTGCTCAGAAATTTCCCGCCGGAGCATACATAATTGATTTGAATCAGCCGCAAAAGCGACTCGTAAAAGCGCTTCTCGAACAGGAAACTCCGCAAGATGCCGCTTTTGTTCGTGACAATATGGCGCGGTTTCGTCGCAATGAGCGGCGCGGCACTTCGGCTCAAAAAGAAGATTACGGTTTTTACGACATCACGGCTTGGAATTTGCCGCTCGCTTTCGGCATCGACGCTTTTTGGACCGAAGACGCGCCGAACGTAAATTCAAACATCGTTACGCCCGAATATCTCGAACAGACAAAACGCGGCGTCGTTTCGGGGCGCGCACAGACTGCTTATATCATTCCGTATCAAACTGACGGTGCCAGCGTGCTTGCATTGCGCCTGTTAAGAGAAGGTTTTCGCGTCGCCGTCGCCACAAAACCGTTAAATGCGGGCGGCAGAAATTACAGTCGCGGAACTTTCGTCGTGCGGGTAACGAGAAATCCCGAAACCGTACACGAAGCCGTCAATCGTCTGGCAAAAGAACTCGGCGTCAATGTTTTTGCCGTCAACACAGGATATAACGAAGAAGGGGACACAGGCGTCGGCGCGGAGAACGTCGTTTCTCTGCAATCGCCAAAACTTGCGATGGTGGCGGACGAAACGGTTGACCAGACCAGTTACGGCTCAATTTGGTGGACGCTCGACCGTTACGGCGTTGATTTTACGCCGCTGACAATCAACAACATCAAAAGCGGTGCGTTGAAAAATTACACGGTTTTGATTATGCCTGGCGGCGCGGCGGGTCGTTATTTCGGCGCGCTCGGAGCGGGCGGCGTCGCGTCTCTCAAACAATGGGTTTCCGGCGGAGGAACGCTTGTAACCGTCAAAGGTGCATCGGTTTTTGCCGCGCTCAAAGATGTCGGACTGACTTCTGCAAAACTTGTCGGGAGTGAAGCAGACGAGGAAAAAGGTAAAACTTCCGAAGACGAAGATTCCGATAAACCCAAAGAAGCCGAAACTAAACCGTCTCCCACGCCTGAAAAAGATAAAAATAAACGCCGGCAGCAACCTGTCGAACCCGAACCGAACGCGGCGCAACAAGAATTAAAATTTGACAAATCAGACGGTGCGCCGCCGGTTCTCCCGCCGATTGCTTCGCCTTCGGCAAACGCCGGACAAATTCCAGAAGGCATCCCCGGCGCAATCATGCGCGCGACCGTTGACCGCACAACGTATTTAACTTACGGACTCGAAAGCGACAATTTGCCGGTTTTACTTGCGTCCGGCTATTTTTTCCGCTTCTCGAAAGAAGGCACAAACGCTCTGCTTTTCGAGCCGAAACCAAATAAACCTTTAACGATTTCCGGTTTCGTCTGGGAAGGCAACACCGAAAAACTACTTCAAGGCACGGCTTATGTAATTGACGAGCCGACCGGCACCGGTCACGTTGTTTTATTCGCGGAAGAACCGTTTTTCCGGGGCATTTTCCGCACGGCGACCAGACCGTTTTTTAATTCGTTATTGTTTAACGGAACTTTTTAAACAATGGTGAACGGTTAATGTTGAATGGATAATTTTTGTTTTATCACTCACCACTAACCGTTTACCATTCACCATTAAGACAATGTTTACGATTTGCGCTGTCACAAGCGACAGTTTTGAAGTAAGAACATCGGTAAAACGAGTTCGTGAATTTTTTACCGACATCAAAAATTTTATAGATTTGATGCCTAATGTCGAAAGCATTCACCGGAACGCTGACGGAACTCTGCACTGGACAATACGCGCGGAAATCCCGCTTATCGGCGCGATGCAACAATCATTTTCGGTCGAACTTGCGGAAAACAGCGATGAACGAATCGAATGGATTCCGCGTTCGGGCGAAAAACAAAATCTTCTGCGCTACGCGGCTGATTTTATTGAAAAAAGCGGTAATACAACGCTCATACAGTTTTCGCAAAACGTCGAGCTTCGCCGCAATTCCGCCAGAGACCTTCATCTGCTCGCCGGACTCGCCGGTGAAAGGCGCGTCAGCCAGGGAATGCAATGGGAAGTTACCGGAATGATAAAAAAATTCGTGCAGAAAGCAAAAGAGCGACTGGAGAACACGGGTAAATGGTCGGTGGGTGATAAGATTTAGGAAAAACCAAATGGGTAACACTAAATCTCTGTTTTCTATCAACTGATTCAATCAGTGTCCATCCGTGTTTATCTGTGGTTAATTTTTCTTCGGTTTTCAAAGTTTATAGGAGTAACAATTATGAAAAAAACAATCTATCTTCTTGGAATTTTCACTCTACTATCCATTTCAAACATTTTTGCGCAGTTAAGTTTGCCGCGCGAGTCGCAGCGTCAGGAAATCGCGCAAACAGTCGGCGACACGCGCATCGCGCTCGTCTATCATCGTCCGAACGTGAAAGCGCGTCAAGTTTGGGGAAAACTCGTCCCTTTCGGCGAAGTCTGGCGCACGGGCGCAAATGAAAACACGACGTTTGAAACGAGCCGTGACATAAAAATCAACGGTCAAACATTGCCCGCCGGAAAATACGGCTTGCACACAATTCCGAACAAAGACGAGTGGACGGTAATTTTCAATAAAGTCAACAACGAATGGGGCAGTTTTAAATACGATGTCAAACAAGACCAGCTCCGTGTTACTGCAAAACCCGTGAAGGCGGAGTTTCAGGAAACGATGTCGCTCGGTTTTGAAAATGTCAAAGCGGTAACTGCCGATGTTGTAGTGCGCTGGGAAAATTTGCGCGTTCCTTTTACAGTTGATGTTGGAGACTTGAACGGCAGAACGTTGGCGGAAATCCGCAAAGCAATGACAAATCTCAAAGCCGACGATTTCCGCACGCCTTCGCAAGCGGCAAGCTGGATTTATGGGCAGAAAATGACGGCAAATTACGCCGAAGCAATCGGCTGGCTCGATACATCAAACAAAATTAAGGAAAATCCAAACGCATACGGATTAAAAGCTTATTTGTTAGCAGAGACGGGCAAAAAAGCCGAAGCAATCGTCGCCGCAGAAAAAGCTATTCAACTGGCAAAAGCAATGACGCCGCCAGCGAATACGGGCGATTTGGAAAAACGCCTTGCAGATTGGAAAAGCGGAAAATAGAAACAATCACCATTCAACAGTAAATAAACGTTGAATAGCAAATGACAAATATTTCGCGGGTTCGGTCTTGTTTAAGTTACCGCGCCACCATCTACGATGACGATTTCGCCGTTCATAAAACTGTTGCGGTCGCTGGTCATAAACGCAGCAAATTCGGCGAGTTCGGCGGGTTTTCCGAGTCTTCCTTTCGATACCCAGAAATCATGCATTTGCAACAGGCGTTCGGGCAGCGTGTTGCCCAAATCGGTATCGAAGATTCCGGCTGCGATGGCGTTGACCGAAATACCGAAATTGGCTGCTTCCCGCGACAAGCATTTGGTAAAACCAATCATCGCGGCTTTTGATGTCGCGTAGTGAACCGATGTCGGAAGTGAGCGGATTGCGCCGACGGATGTGATGTTCAAAATCGAGCCGCCGCGCGCTCGAATCATTTGTTTGTAAAAAGGTTTTGTTACGGCAAACAGGCTGCCCACGTTTGTATCGACAACCCAGTCCCAACTTTTGTCGGTCGTCGTCGCAAAGTTGTCGGGTTTGTTGACCGCGGCATTATTGACCAAAACATTTATCCCGCCCCACGCATCGAAAATCTCACGCGCGATCCGCTTCATTCCGACGCGGTCTGTTACGGAAACTTTGTAAGACAGAGCTTTCCTGCCGTGTGCTTCGATTTTTGTTTTGACTTGTTCGGCTAAATCGTCGCGTGAGTTGTAATTAAAAGCAACGTCTGCGCCTTCGCGCGCAAACACTTCGCAGATTGCCGCGCCGATTCCTCTGGTTCCACCTGAAACAAAGGCGCGTTTTCCTTCTAATAAAAGATTCACAAAATAATTTCTCCCGTAAGAACGCAAAAAGAGAGTTTAGGCAATTCGCCGAAAAAAGGCAAAACAGACGTTTGGTTTGTCGTTGATTTATAGACGGGAGATTTAAAACTTCGGTGCGTGGGGTTTTTAAGTTAGACAGTTACCGGCGCAGTTTCTTTTGCGATTTGATTTTTGGCGGGTAAAAGCGCGTAAATTTCTTCGATGATTTTCTGCATCGAGTTGGGATGCGATAAATCAATTGTCGCCGCTTTCATTTGTTTATATTTTAGAGAATTGTCGAGCAAACTTTTAACAACCGGAACTACATCGGTCGCCTTTTTTAAAAGAATCCCTGCGCCGCGCCTAACAATCATATTGAGCGTTCCGGCTTCTTGCGGCATCGGCGGCGTGGTTGCATCGGCAATAATCGGCAGATGACACGCCAGAGCTTCAAAGGTCGTCAAACCGCCGAGTTTCGAAATCATTACGTTTGCCGACTGCATTAGTTTTTCGATGTCATCAGAATAGCCGATAACTTTGACGGGAAACTTTGCCGTTTTCGCCAATTCTTCCGCTTCTTTTTTGAGTTCTTCGTTTTTTCCGGCGAGGAAAATCGCCTGCACGTCAAGCTCGCCCCGGATAAGTTCGCGGAAAATCTGCGGAATATTGCCGCCGCCAATCCAACCGGCGTTGACAAAAACCGTGAATTTTTCCGCGTCCAAACCAAACGAATTTCGCGCTGCCTGCGCGTCTCTTTCGGTTACTTCGCAAAATTTCGAATTGACGGGCATACCGGAGATTTTAATTTTTTCCGGCGCGATTCCGTAATCAACCAATTGCCGCTGCGCGTCTTCATTAGCTACCAAATATAGCGAAACGTCGTCGCACGCCCAGCCTCTCCAAAATCCGTAGCAAGGGTCGGTAACGATGGTTACGAGCGGAACTTTGTTCGATAAATTCAGTTCCTTCAGGATTCGGGCGAAAACATGCTGTGTTAAAGGATGGACGCTGACGACAATGTGCGGACACCATTTTTCAAATTGTTCTCTAACGTAACCGACGGACCGGCGATAAACAAAATTGCGCGTTTCCGGTCGAAAACGGTTCATTGCCCAGTAGACGTATTTCATCCAGTGCTGCCGGTTGCGCAAAATCCAATTGTAAAGGTTAACGAGTTTTCCCGTTATGCGATGCGATTCCTCGACCGCTCGAATGACACGAACAGCAACCGATTCGCCCAACCAAAATCTTTGCAAACCGTCTGACAGAGCCTGCGCCGCCGAGCGATGCCCGCCGCCGGTGTCAGAGGAAATAATGAGAATTTTCGGTGTAGTTTGCGGCATTTAATTAGATAATTGTTAATAAATTATCTCAAATGAAGCCTCTCTGCCAACGCGCGTAACAAAATTGCCAGAATGTTCGATTCGGTTATCAGAAGGCAGATTATCCCATTTAATTTCAATCAAATAAGTATCCTCTATACTCGGCAAAACACTGACGACTTCACCCTTTTCACCCACATTGATACTTAGACAATCCCCAAAATCTTTCGGACATTTAGCGCTCAGATTGCTGAGATTGCGAACGCGCTTACCGACTAATTCCGACGCTTCCTGTTGTGAAAAATTTCTGCTCCTGAAATCAATATGTTCCCGCGAAAAAGACGCGCTTCTATAATTATTTGAGCGTTCGCTGCACGGAATTGGTGTCGCTGCGGACGGTTTGAAAATTGAAGCAATACCGACACCCAAAATCAGCGTTGCGAAGAAAACAAAAATTCTCATAATCACTCCTTTTTAATTTATTCTTATTCAAATTCTAAAAACACACGGCTGGAAAATCTATTATCGACGGAAAACATATCTTCACCATCTTTGTTCTGTTCGTCCCATTTTATGCGAAGACCAAAACCAGTGCCTCTTTCATATAGTCCGACAACTTGTCCTGTTTCGCCAATCTGTACTTTCTCACTAGTGAATTTTCCGTTAGTATTCATCGGATACTTCATTCTAACAAATCTTTGACTGAAAAACTTATTTCTAACGCGCCTGCCAAGCAGAGAATTTGCTTCGGATTGACTAAAAGACGGATAAATTCTTTCATAAAGCGTCGGAGTATCTGGCGGAACGGAAAATAATCCGATAAATAAAGTCGCCGAGAAAATAAAAATTGAAACTAATTTACGCATAATATCTCCATCAAACAGTTTTAGCTATCAACTAACACACTTAAAACTAAATTAAGTTTCAATTTTACATTCATTTTCAAGCCTCGACGGTTACGCTCTCGGTTTGCAGCGCGAGTCTGTCCATTTCCCTGCTTGCCTTTTTCATCTGGCGTTCGAGTTTTTTAATCTGAATCAAATGCTTCGGGTTAAACGGCAGCGATGGATAATAAGAATTTGATTCGTGCGTGCAGAAGCAGCCTGATTTTGCTTTTTGCCGGCGCGCCTTCATCTGCGGCGAATTCCATGCGCCTTGAAAATTCCAATCGTAATCGCGCAAATTGCCCGTCGCTTCAAGATTTTCACACGAAGAAATCGTGCCTTCGTCAAAAATTACCGCGCCCGCAGTCCCCGCGTAACAGGTCATTTGCGGCTCGCCGGTTTCTTTGGTTTTGGCAATAAGGTCGTGCATATAAAGGTCAATCGCGGCTTTGAAAAATCCGGCGTCGCCGCCGTAATTATTTTTCAGCGCCGCGTTGCGCGTGTCATCCAAAATCATTTGCGATAATTGCGCGTAACGATTATGGTCAAAATTCAGTTCGTTCGGGTCGGCTGACGGCGGGCGAATATAATTGATATTGACTTTATCAGGCTTGAGGTCGTATTTCAGAAAATCATACCAATCAAAAATCGTATCTTCGTTTGAACGCATCACGCACGTACAGGTTTGAACGTCCAGATTCGGAAATTCTTTTTTCATTTCCTTAAGGGTTCGCGCCGTGTGAATCGCTTTGTCCCAGCTTCCTTCTTTGCGGCGAATCTTTTCGTGCGCGTCCTTCATTCCGTCAATGCCGAGCGCAATCGTTACATTGAGATTCGGATTTTCCTGCAACACGCGCGTTACGTCAGGAAAGATTCGCGGATGAATTTGTCCGTTTGACATTATGTAAACCGAATCAAGTTTGTTGTTTCGATAAAATGCGTTGCAAATCTCCGGCAAATCCTTGCGCGTAAACGGCTCACCGCCCGCTAAGATTAAAACGCCGAGATTACCGCCCAGAGTTTCGGAAATCTTTTCAATCTCTGCAGTTTTCATTTGCAGTTTTTTGCGCGGTCGGTCGTCGAGTTCATCCGTAAAAAAACAATGCGTACAGCGCATATCGCAAACTGAAGTTACCAGAATATTCAATAAAATTGGCGCAAACGGTTGTCCGATGGCGAGGCGCGCATATCTTTTTAATAATTCTTTTGTTGTAAAATCCATTTTATTATTCCTTTGATTAAAAACTTCTGCCCGTTAAGATGCAAAGATATTATTTCTGGTTTTACTTTATCTTATTGAAAGTATTCAGGGCAAGAAATTACAACGATTCAGATTATCAAATTGAAATAAAATCAGTAATTGTTTTGTAATAGTTTGTATCTTTGCTATGGGCTTTGCATCTCTAGCTTAAATTTACTTTTCTCAAAGACTTTTTCGCGTTTTCTTGATTCTATTATTATTTCTTGCGGTGAGTTAAAATATATTTATGTTCCGCAGAGTTTATTTAGACAACAGTGCAACGACGCCGGTTGATAAAGAAATTGTCGCCGCGATGCTTCCGTTTTTTACCGAAAAATTCGGCAATGCTTCGAGTATCCATTTTTTCGGGCAGGAGTCGCGCGCAGCAGTCGATAAAGCGCGTCATCAAGTTGCTGAAATTTTGAATGCGCGTCCGAATGAGATTGTTTTCACTTCGGGAGGAACAGAGGCGAATAATCTTGCCATTCGCGGATTAGTCGAAGCCAACGTAAAATACGGCAAACATATTATCACTTCCGGTATTGAACATTCGGCGGTTAAGGAAGTTTGTCAGGATTTAGAAAAACACGAATTTGAAGTAACTTATTTACCCGTTTATGAAGACGGCATTGTCCGCGTCGAAGATGTGAAACGCGCCATTCGTGAGAATACGATTTTAATTTCCGTGATGACGGCAAATAATGAAATCGGAACGATTCAGCCGGTCGAAGAAATTGGAAGACTTGTCAAACAGCAGCGCGAAAACGGTAAAAAGATTTGGTTTCACACCGACGCCGTGCAAGCGGTCGGAAAAATGCCGATTGACGTTGAAGAAATCGGCTGCGACTTATTATCGCTTTCGGCGCATAAAATCTATGCGCCGAAAGGCGTCGGTGCGCTGTATGTGCGGCGCGGCGTGCGGCTTCACGCGCAAAACATCGGAGGTCGGCAAGAGCGAGAGCGGCGCGGCGGTACCGAGTCAGTTCCGCATATTGTCGCAATGGGCAAGGCTTGCGAATTAGCAAAAAACAATCTTAATGACATAGTAAAACATCTGGGAATGCTGCGCGATAAATTTGAAAACGGTGTCGCCGAAATTGTTACAGACCTTGAGTTTAACGGTCATCGTGCGAACCGCCTGCCGCATATTTCCAACATTTCCTTTCGTTTTGTCGAAGGTGAAGGTCTGCTTATCAATCTCGATTTGCAAGGCATTGCCGTCTCGACCGGTTCGGCGTGTTCTTCCGGTTCGCTGGAACCCTCGCCCGTGATTCGCGCTTTAGGGAAAACCGACGAACTCGCGCGTGGCGCGATCCGGTTTAGTTTCGGCAAAGATAATTCTCAAGCAGATATTGAATACTTGTTGGAAGTTTTGCCAAAAGCGGTTGAAAATCTGCGAAGACTTTCTCCGATTCATTCAAATAAAATGTCTCGCTAAAAAAGCAATCCATACTGCAAATCCCCGGAATTCTCTCCCACTTTACTTTTTATAAACTTTCTTTACTCGCTTTGAGTTACAATAAACACAAACTATAATCTTAAAAAACTTTTTATTGGGGTGGATTATGCGTGAAATGATATTCAAGATGTGTTTTGTTCTCGTTGTTTTTATATTTACTGCCGCTAATGTTTCTTCTCAAACAAAATTCGATTACCCGAAAACAAAAAAAGTCGAACAGATTGACGATTATCACGGAACAAAAGTTTCAGATCCGTATCGCTGGCTCGAAGACGATAATTCAGCCGAAACGAAGGCTTGGGTCGAGGCGCAAAACAAAGTTACATTTGCCTATCTAAATCAAATTCCCGAGCGCGCAAAAATCAAAGCGCGTCTGACCGAGCTTTGGAATTACGAAAGATATTCCGCACCGTTCGAGCAGGGCGGAAAATATTTCTATTCGAAAAATGACGGGCTGCAAAACCAATCGGTCTGGTATGTCGCCGATTCCGTCAAAGATAAAGGTCGCGTTTTGTTTGACCCGAACAAACTTTCCGCCGATGGCACGGTTGCCTTGAATGGTTTTTCAATTTCCGACGACGGTAAGCTGATTGCTTACGGCTTATCTTCCTCCGGGTCTGATTGGGTCGAGTGGCATTTTCGTGAAGTTGAAACCGGTAAAGATTTGCCGGACGTTTTGAAAGACATCAAATTCTCCGGCGCGTCATTCACAAAAGACGGCAAAGGCGTTTTTTACTCGCGCTTTCCCGCAGCCGACGAAAAATCAAAATTGACCAGCCTGAATTACAATCAAAAAATTTATTATCACCGTCTCGGGACACAGCAATCGGATGACGCGCTGGTTTACGAGCGACCTGACGACAAGGAAATGAGCGTTGGCGGCGGCGTGAGCGAGGACGGAAAGTATTTGATTGTCTATGTTTCAAAAGGCACTTCGCCGAAGAATATGATTTACTACAAAGATTTGAGTAAATCCGATTCACGTGTTTTGCCGCTCATTGACAAACTTGAATCGAGCTACAGCTTTGTCGGAAACGACGGCTCGACGTTTTATTTCGAGACCGACAAAGACGCGCCCCGCGGTCGCTTGATTGCAGTGGACGTTTCCAAAGAGAACAGAGAGTGGAAAGAAATTATCCCCGAAGCCAAAGAAACGCTTGGATCGGTTAGTTTTATCAACAACCAATTTGTCGGAAATTATCTGAAAGACGCTTACACGCAGATTCGTATCTATGATATGAACGGAAAATTCGTCCGCAACGTTGACCTTCCGGGCATCGGCTCGGCAGGCGGTTTCAGCGGCGAGCGCGACGACACGGAAACCTTTTACACATTTTCGAGTTATGCGACACCGCCGACGATTTTCCGCTACGATATGAAAACCGGCAAATCGGAAGTTTTCCGCACCTCAAACGTCAAATTCAATTCTGCCGATTACGAAGTCAAACAAGTCAAATATAAAAGCAAAGACGCAACTGAAGTTCCGATGTTTATCGTCTACAAAAAAGGTTTAAAGATGGACGGCACAAACCCGACTTTGCTTTACGGTTACGGCGGCTTTAACAGCTCTTTAACGCCCGGATTTTCCGTTGCGCGTCTGGCGTGGCTGGAAATGGGCGGCGTTTACGCGGTGGCGAATTTACGCGGCGGCGGCGAATACGGTAAGGAATGGCACGAATCGGCAATCAAATTAAAAAGGCAAAACGCCTTTGACGATTTTATCGCCGCGGCTGAGTATTTGATTTCCGCGAAATACACAACCCCCAAAAAGCTCGCCATTCAAGGCGGCTCAAACGGCGGTCTCCTGGTCGGCGCGGTTTTAAATCAGCGTCCCGAACTTTTCGGCGCGGTGCTCCCGGCAGTCGGCGTGATGGATATGCTCCGGTTTCACAAATTCACCGCCGGACGTTACTGGACTTCCGATTACGGCTCCCCCGATAACCCGGAAGAATTTGCAGCGATTTATAAGTATTCCCCGCTTCACAATCTTAAAAAAGGCACGAAATATCCGGCGGTTTTAGTAACTACCGCTGACCACGACGACCGCGTTGTTCCTGCGCACAGTTTTAAATACGCGGCAACTTTGCAGGAAGCACAAGCCGGCGACGCACCCGTTCTGATTCGCATCGAAACCAAAGCCGGACACGGCGCGGGCAAACCGACGGCAAAAGTAATCGAAGAACAAGCCGATATTTACGGGTTTTTGATTAAAAATCTCGGAATGTGAAAAAATGGTAAATGGTGAATGATAAATGGTAAATGAATTTGATGAACGCCCCTGGGGAAATTACACAGTTCTTGACGAGGGCGAACGTTTCAAGGTTAAAAGAATTGAGGTGCTGCCGGAAAAGCGTCTGAGCTACCAAAAACACAAGCGCCGTGCCGAACACTGGTTTGTCGTGTGCGGCACGGCGAAAGTAACACTAAACGATGAGGAAATCCTAGTAAAAACCGGCGAAGCGATTGATATTGCTCTCGGCGATGCGCATCGGGTGGAGAACCCGGACGCGAAAGAGCTACTCGTTTTTATCGAAACGCAAACCGGCGACTACTTCGGTGAAGACGATATTGTCAGACTCGAAGACGATTTCGGAAGAATGGCTTAAGGATTATGAATTAACAATTACGAATTACGAGAGTGTTCAGTTTTTTACTAAACAAACCATTGCAAGATTTTAAAAACGGCAAATTGAATATATTAGCTTTTCCCGTAATTCGTAATTTCCCTGACTGCTTCCAATAAATCTTCTGCAATTAAATTCGGTTTTCTTTCCGTTTTCTCAATTTCTTTCCGCCCGTAACCGGTCAAAACCAACACGGTTTTTGTTTCGGCGTTAAAACCTAACTCCACATCAATCGCTTTATCGCCAATTGTCCAACTCTTTTCCAAATCAATTGCAAAATCTTTAGTTGCCTGCTCAATCATTCCGGTTCTCGGTTTACGACAGTTACAATTGTCATCCGTTTTGTGCGGGCAAAAGTAAATTTGGTCGAGCGTCGCGTCATTTGAAGCTAATTCGGAAATGAGTTTTTCGTGAATTTCTCGCAACGTGTTTTCGTCAAAATATCCGCGCGCAATTCCAGACTGATTTGTGATTAAAATGACACGGAAGTTACTGATATTTAATAATTTTATCGCTTCTGCCGCAAACGGAAAAACACGCAAATCTTCAGCGCGCGCAAGATAATTCACGTCTTCGCAAATCGTGCCGTCGCGGTCAAGGAAAACCGCTTTGGATTTTGGATTTTGGATTTTGGATTTTGGATTTGTCCGTAATTTATCCGTGTTCATCTCATGTTAATGTGCGGTTAATTTTTCTTTTGCTTTTTCAAAAACTTCCGCCGCGGAAATCCAGGTCATACAGCGATGGTCAATCGGGCATTTGCGCAGCATACACGGCGAGCATTCGACCGCGTTGCGAATGATTTCCGAACCCCAAGGCTGCGTTGTCCCCGGATTTGTCGGACCGAAAATCACAAGCGTTTTTGTTCCCAAAGCTGAAGAAATGTGCGCCGGTCCCGTATCGTTTGAAACGAGTAAATCGCACACGCACAAAATCGCCGTCGCCTCGGCTAAACTGGTTTTTCCGGTTAAAATAATCGGTTTCAAACGAGATTTTTCCGCAACTTCGTTCGATACATCCAACTCGCTGTTTGCGCCGATAAGCACGACGTTTGCGTTCAATTCCGTTTGAATTTTGTCATTCAGCGTGGCGTAACTTTCCGTTTGCCAACGCTTTGCTTCTGAATTTGTCGAACCCGGACAAAGGACGATTAATTTTTTCGAGGAATCAACAATGCCGTTTTCTTCCAAAATTGTTCGCGCCTGAATTTTTCTTTCGTCCGAAATTTGCAAATCGAATCGCGGCTCGCTTTCTAAAACGGTTTTTCTGTCGAAAAATTTATTTTCGATCTCCGCAATCAAATTTAAATAATAGAAAACTTCGTGCTTTTGGTTTTTCCAATCGGGAATTTTTACGGCGTCAGTCAGCAGGAAACTTCTACCTTCTTTACTATAACCGAACCTGGAGGAAACTTTGCCGAGTTTTGCGATGAGTGCGGATTCAAAAGAGTTTGGAAAAACGACGGCTAACTCGAATTCTTTTTCCCGATAGATTTCCGCTTGCGCAAGAACGGTTTTGAAGCCGGATTTTTCCGGTTCAAAAACTAGAATTTCGTCAATGAAATCCGCATCCTGAAAAATTCCTTTCGCCCAGGAGCGCGTGTGAAGTGTGATTTCCGCTGCGGGAAATATCCGCCCAAGCTGGCGCAAAGCCGGAACACTCATCACGGCATCGCCAACCCAATTTGTTCCGCGCACAACGATTCTCATTTAAAGAAAAGGAAAAGGAAACCATAAAACGATGAGGCTTTCATTGGGCAAAATATCAATTGCGGGTTATCTTATGTGATTTGAACGAGTTGGTTACCGGCAAGTAAAGACTTAGCGTTTGCGCCTTCTTGTCTGAGTATCTCAACTTCTTTGACGAATTCTTCGACAATATCCGCGCCGGAGACGCGGCGCATCGGAACGCCATTTTTGAAAATCATTCCGACGTTGCGCCCAAAGGTTACGCCCAATTGCGAATCGTGCGCTTCGCCGGGACCGTTGACGGCGCAGCCCATAATCGAAAGATGCAGCGGTTCTTCGACGTGCGCCAGTCGACGCTCGACTTCGGTTACGATTTCGACAAAATTATCAATATCAAGCCGCCCGCAAGTCGGACATGCAACAACCGTTACGCCGCGTTTTCTCAGTTCCAGAGATTTTAAGATTTCCCAACCGACGCGCACTTCTTCGTGCGGTTCTGCCGCCAAAGACACGCGAATCGTGTCGCCGATGCCTTCGTGCAGCAAAATTCCCAAACCGATTGCAGACTTAATTGTTCCGCCGAAAGCAGTTCCGGCTTCAGTTACGCCCAAGTGAAACGGATAATCGACCATCGTTGACATCAGCCGGTATGCTTCAACCATTCGATTTACGTCAGACGCTTTTAAGGAAATAATCGTTTCGGTAAAACCTAAATCTTCCAAAATTCGCACGTGCCGCATTCCCGATTCGACAATCGCTTCGGGTGTTGCCGTGCCGTATTTCTTTAATAAATCTTTTTCCAGCGAGCCGCCGTTGACGCCGATTCTGATTGGAACTTTCTGCGCTTCTGCCGCACGAACGACTTCACGCACGCGGTCAATTGAACCGATGTTTCCCGGATTAAGGCGCAGTTTATCAACTCCCGCTTCGAGCGCCATCAAAGCCATTTTGTAATTGTAATGAATGTCTGCGACAAGCGGAACTTTCGTGCGCTTGCGGATTTCTTTAAGACCGTTTGCGTCGTCTTCATCTTTAACGGCAAGACGAACAATCTCGCAGCCTGCCACGACCATTTCTTCGATTTGCTTGACCGTTTCGTCAACCTTCGCCGTATCTGTCTTCGTCATTGATTGGACGGCAACCGGCGCGCCGCCGCCGATTTGAATGTCACCAACCATTACAGCTTTTGATTGTCTTTTCATAACTTTTCCCAAAAGTATTATAGCGTTTGCGACATAAAAACCAATATCACAAACGCTATAAAATTGTTACATTTTTCTCGATGTTTATCTAAAAAATCTTGAAATGTCATTGAAAATTGTGAACACCATCAACAGCAAAATCGCTGCCAATCCGACCATTTGAATTTTTTCTTTGACACCCATCGAAAGCGTCAAGCCGAATAGCGCGAGAAAACCTTCGATTGCCAGAACCATAATTTGCCCGCCGTCGAGCATCGGAATCGGCAGCAGATTAAATACGCCGAGATTTAAGCTAATCAAACCCAAAATAAATAATAAACCTTCGAAACCGGCGCTGTTAGCGATTTGCGAGATGATTTGCACGATACCGATTGGACCGGAAAAGGTTTCGCCCGCAGAGCGCTCGCCTTTGGAAACTTGACCGAAAGCCTTTCCGGTCATTCGCAAAATTTCCATATTCGAGTTCCAGGCAAAAGCGGCGGCTTGCGCGACGCCGACCTTTTCGCGCGCTTTGGCATATTGATTGCTGAATCCGACACCGAGTTTCGGCACATTGTCTTCGCCGATTTTGGCGTTTGCCGTAACCTCCTGAGCCTGGTCGTTGCGGTTGATGCTTAATTTAATCGGATTCGCGCCGTTGTCAATAATTTTCTGTCGGGCGTCGGCACGATTGCGCACGGGGTTGCCATTTAGCGATGTTATCAAATCGCCTTTTTGCAGACCGGCTTCGGCGGCGGGCATTCCTTCCTGAACCAAATCCACGACGACCGGCTCGGTTTCGCCTTCGGGTTCAAAATCCAATAAACCAAGTGTGTTTCCGCCTTCAACTTTTTTTGTCGGCGTAATCGTCAGCGGGATTCGTTCCCCGTTTCTTTCGACGATAATCGGCATTTCTTTTTCCGGCGAAAGCATCGAATCGTTTTGAACGCGCTGCCATGTCGGACTTTCCGTGCCTTCAAAAGCGACGATTCTGTCGCCGGGCTTGATTCCGGCTTTTTCCGCCGCGCCGCCTGCTTTTACATATTCGACAATCGGCGAAGGCGTTGCCGGAACGCCATTAATCAATGCAAGCGCGAAAGGAATTGCCAGCGCGAGCATAATATTCATAAACGGTCCGCCGACCATCACGAGAAATTTTTGCCAGCGCGGGCGCAGTTCGTAAAGCTCCGATTGCGGCACAATTTCCGCTTGATTGTCTTTACCTTCAAGCGGTCCGGTCGCTTCATCGCCGTAAAGTTTGACATACGCGCCCAACGGAATCGCGCTGATGCGGTAATCCGTATGACCGACTTTAAAGCCCCAAATGCGCGGACCTAAACCGAAAAACGAATACGCATCAACGCGAATGCCCATCAGTTTGGCGGCGATAAAATGTCCGAATTCGTGGATGTTGATGGCGATTCCGAGAACGAAAACGACCGCTAAAATTCCGATTAAAATACTCATTTATAATATCTCTCTTATTAATTTCAGGCTGAAGCGTTAGAGTGTTTCCGCCTGATCAAAGTTGCAATCTAAAGTGTAAAACCCGTCTTTGTCAAACGCAAATTTCACGACAGCAAATCGGCAATTTTGATTTTCGGTGTAAATAAATCCGGTCTAAAGTTCACCGATGATTTCCTAAAAGGCGACCGTTTGTGCCGCCAAATGCAAAGCTGCTTGTCTCGCTTGTTTATCACATTCTAAAACAGTTTCGAGATTTGTTACAGGTTTCGTTTCGTGTTCGTACATCACCTTCTCGATGATTTTCGGAATGTCGGACAGCCTAATTTTATTGTCCAAAAATGCCTGCACGGCGATTTCATTGGCGGCGTTCATCGCGGCGGGCAAAGTTCCGCCAATTTTTAAGGCGCGGTACGCAAGCGCGAGGCACGGAAAGCGTTCAAAATCCGGTTCTTCAAAATTTAACTGTGAGAGTTTTGCCAAATCCAGCGGTTCAAGATCTCCGCTTTTGCGGTCGGGAAAAGTCAGAGCGTATTGAATCGCGTGGCGCATATCGGCGACGCCCATCTGCGCGATTATCGAGCCGTCAACCAGTTCAATCAGAGAATGAACGATCGACTGTGGGTGAATAAGAACCGAGATTTCATCCGCCGAAAAACCGAACAGCCAACGCGCTTCGATGACTTCCAAACCTTTGTTCATCAAAGTCGCCGAGTCAATCGTAACCTTGTCGCCCATTTTCCAGTTCGGATGATTCAAGGCTTCCTCGCGTGTCGCATTTTCGATTTCCTGTTTCGTTTTTGTGCGAAAAGGTCCGCCGCTCGCCGTTAAAATCAAACGTTTGACTTCCGAGCGTTTTTCCCCGCGCAAGCATTGATGAATCGCGTTGTGTTCGGAATCTACGGGCAAAATTTCGGCTTGGTTTTCACGCGCCGTTTTTGTAATTAACTCGCCCGCCATTACGAGCGTTTCTTTATTAGCGAGCGCAACCATTTTTCCCCGTTCCAAAGCGCGCAGCGTCGGCACAAATCCGACCGCGCCGACCGTTGCCGAAACGACAATCTCGGCTTCGTCATGCGTCGCCACTTCAATCAAACCTTGTTCGCCGACCGTAATTTTTGGAATTTTGATCTTGAAATTTGAAATTTTGCCGAGCAAATCTTCCGCGCAGGTTTCGTTTTCAACGGCGACAAGTTCCGGCTTGAAACGCGCTACTTGTTCGGCAAGTTTTTCCGTATTTCGTCCCGCGCCGAGCGCTACGACGCGAAATTCATCGCGCAAAAATTCGACAACCTTCAACGTATTGCAGCCGATTGAACCTGTTGAACCTAAAATAGAGATTGAGCGCATAAAAAAGAAATAATAAAAAAAGAAATAACAGATTAGCACAAAATTTACCCGTTAAATAAATTCGGCGTTTCGACATATTTCATTTGATGTTTGACAGTAAATTTTATTCGTCAGCGGCTAATTTTTTAAACGAGATAACTATTTGCAGAAAAATGTAACCAAAGGCAATTTTGTGGTGTCTATACATTCTAGCGGCAAAACTCGCCGGTTAAAATTCGAGTTAGTTCAGCCGTCTATAAATTTTACTTAGGAGAAAAAATGAAAAAATTACTGACATTATCAATGCTTTTGGCTTCGATTGCTTTTACGGCATTTTCAACCGAAGCAAAAACGACCGCCGCAAATAGATTTGCGGCGCCGCAAATCCAAATTCAAGTAGGACAAAACAGACGTTACAATCGTCGTTATAACCGCCGTGTTCGCGTTGTCAACAGCGTTCGCAACGTGCGCGTCGGCAGACGAATTTACCGCGAAACTTATCAAACCAGATACCAGCCGAACGGCAGAGTTACTACTCGGCTTATCAGCCGCGTCTTCGTCGGTCGCTACTAATTTTCAAGAAAACAGTTTTGAGCGGGAATCTACTCTCTCTCCTCCCGCTTTTTCTACTTTAAATCTTTTTCGGCAAACGCCTGCGCCGCTTCCAGATAATTCTCTCTAACCTCATTTTCCGTCAAAAAATGATTAAATTCCGCCGATTTATTTTTCGGGATGCTCAAAGTTTGCCAATCTCCGCCGCGAAAATATTTTGCCAGCAGCGTGATTTGTCCGACGTGGGAAGCCGTGTGCATCATCGAGCGCGTTAACGCTTTAACGACCGTAAAATCTTCGCCGCGAATTTGAACGATTTTGTCTAAATCTTCTGTTTTTAATGACTCAAGCGACTCAAAAAGAATCCTAAAACCGTCTTCCCACAATTTCAATAAACTTTCGCGCGTGTCGGCTCCGGTAACAAATTCCGCATCACGGTTTCTATCCGGCTTTTCGCCATCTGTTGTCAAAAACTGTGTCCAGCGCGAGCGCAGATTTCCGCCGATGTGTTTTGTAATTGCGGCGATACTGTTTGCTTCCTCATCAATCGTTCTAAAAAATTCATCATCCGAAACCTGTTCGATCGCTTTTTCAGCGAGACTTTTATAGCTGCGCAGTGCGCTGACTGATTCGTCAAGAAAATTTTGTAAAATTTGTTCCATAACTTTATTTCTTTTTGTTAAAATTTGTCGCCAACCTTTCGCCGATAAAAAATAATCTAAGTTACTCAAATTCAATAACCCAATTCATTATTAAACCCCAAGTTAGAAAGATTAGAAAAATTTAGTTTAATTTTTTGTCTATCGTAAAGGTTTTTGTGATTTTTTCAATAAATTCGGGTATTTGTTTTCTCCTTACCTTTTGTTTTGTGATGCTTCCGTCTTACCGCTGATTTATATTCGGTAGAACCTCGCCTTTTCGGAGAAGTTTATCACATCGATTTTTTCGTCGTCAGACCGCACTTTGTCTGCTTAATTAACAAATAAAAACCATCCGCAATTTTATATTAGGAGATTGATAAGCGATGTATTTTCCCCCGACTAAAAGAGTGTCAAAGTTTGCAGCCGTTTTATTTCTACTGTTTTCTGTCTTTACGGGAAGCATTTTTGCTCAGAACGGCAATGCGTCGCCGAGAGGACTTGCCCGCGGGCAAGCGGCAATCAACAAATTAGGCAGTCGTCTGCCTGCAGTCGCTCAAAAATATGGCAAGTCGACAGAGGAACTGCGTCGTTTGTTTTTGGAAGATTTAACTTTGCACATAGATGATACGGACAGTTTGCTCTACATAGACGACGCAACCGAGGAAGCAACAGTTACGGACACGAGTGTGCCGGTAACATCGGCTGCCTCGCCTTATTCATACGACCAGACATTTCAACTGCACAGTCGTCCCGGTTCAAGTCGGGTTATTTATCTCGATTTCGACGGTCATGTTACGTCTAACACTGCCTGGAATACAAATTATACCAGCGGACAACCGATAAATTCCGCGCCTTTCAGCATTGACGCCGACCCAAACACTTTCAACACGCAGGAGCAGGACGCGATTCAATACATCTGGCAGCGAGTTGCTGAGGATTATGCTCCGTTTGACGTTGATGTTACGACGCAGGACCCGGGCGACGCGGCTATTTTCCGCAGTAGTTCTTCTGATTTGGTTTATGGAACACGCGCCGTTATCAGCCCGACGAATTTTACCGGCAGCAACATCGGCGGTATCGCTTACGTCGGCGTTTTCAACGGCACCGGCACAAGTTACAAACCGGCTTTTATAATGACCGGCGGTCTCGGAAACAGCGAAAAAAACATTGCCAAAGCGACTTCGCATGAGGTCGGACACAATCTCGGCTTGAATCACGACGGGAAAACAAACGCTGACGGCACGACGACCGGATATTATTCGGGACACGGCGACTGGGCACCGATTATGGGCGTCGGTTACTACAAATCCGTTACGCAATGGAGCAAAGGCGAATATCCGGGCGCGAATCAATTGCAGGACGATTTGGCGGTGATGCAAACTTACGGAATTCCGGTAATTGCTGACGATTACGGAAACACAAACGCCGCCGCAACCGTTTTGAGCGGCAGCAGTATCAGCGCATCCGGCAAAATTACAACCCGAAGCGATGTTGATGTTTTTCAATTTTCAACCGGTGACGGCATTGTTACAATTAACTTGAATCCCGCACCGCGCGGCGCGAATCTCGACATTCAAGCGCGGATTTCAGACGCGCAAGGCAATGTTATAGCGACGATTAATCCGACGGGTTTGCCTGCCGCCATTAGCCAATCTCTATCGGCTGGCGTTTATTATCTGACAATCGACGGCGTCGGCGCGGGCGATTTGACGATCGGGTATTCGGATTACGCGAGCATCGGACAATACAGCATTACGGGAACGATTCCCGCGAGCGGCGCGCAAGCGCCAATCGCCGCGGTTACGGCAAACCCGACATCCGGCACGACGCCTCTAACGGTCAGCTTTTCAAGCATCAATTCTTCGGACGCGGACGGCACAATCGTCGGCTACTCTTGGAATTTCGGCGACGGAACAAGCTCGACCGAGCCGAATCCGGTTCACGTTTACAATACAGCCGGAACATTCACGGCGGTCTTGACCGTTACGGATAACAGCAGTTTGACAGGCACGAGCAGCGTCGTGATTACGGCTTCTTCTCAACCGGCTGCCAACCAATCACCTGTTGCAGTCGCCGGAGCGGATAAAACATCGGGCGGGGCGCCTTTGACCGTTAACTTCTCGAGTCAAGGCTCAAACGACCCGGACGGAACAATTGCGAGTTATTCATGGAACTTCGGCGACGGAACGTCTTCAAACCTAGCCAATCCGTCGTACACATACAACAGCGCCGGAAATTACACGGCGACATTAACCGTTACCGACAACAACGGTGCGACAGGCACGAGCAGTGTCGCTATCACCGTTCAACAAGCAACAAACGCCGTGATTTTCGTGAATAATATCTCGATGTCGCTCGTTGCAAGCGGACGTAACACATCCGCGCGCGCTGTAATTACAGTCTTCGACAGCAGCGGCACACCGCGTCCGAACGTGACGGTTTCAGGAAACTGGAGCGGTTTAGCCACAGGCGGTTTTACAGGAACAACTAACGCGAGCGGTCAACTGGCAATTACTTCAGCATCCACCAAAAAAACCGGCACGTTCACTATTAATGTTACAAATCTTTCGGCTTCGGGATATACATACAATCCCGGTCTAAATGTTGTAACGAGTGCTTCTATCTCAAATTAAGGTAGAGCAAATCCTAACTAGAAAAGGCTGTCCAAGATTAACCTAGACAGCTTTTTCTTTTGAACAAACCTGATTATAAAGGATTTATTTTTTTTTAAAATCCCGATAATAATCATGGATGTAATCTTTCATCCAAAATTGCCACCAGCCGAAATCAAATGTTTTGGCTTCATCAATCGCCTGCTTCGCCGTCCAATTGTCGTGCGTGATGCGATAAACGGCGATGACCGTTCCGGTGCGGTCTGCGCCGCGTCTGCAATGCACGAAAACCGGCTGATACTCCGGCGTGTCAATGTCTTTGATAATGCGCTCGATGTCTTCAGTTTTCGGCTCGAACCAATTTTTCAAATTGACGCTGATAATTTTAATGCCCGCCTTTTGCGCCCAGATTTCTTCGTGTTTAGAATCTTCACCCGCGCCGCGCAGATTGATAATCGTTTTCACGCCCATTCTGGCAAGTTCTTTCACGCCCGCTTCGGTCGGCTGCCCGCCGCGATAAAGATTTGTATTAACTCGATGAAAATTCGGCAAATCCTTACTCTCGACAGCTTTTTGCGCGTGGGCAAAATTAGCAAAAGCGACGATTACCAACAGTGAAAAATATATAATTCTTGATTTCATATTTTTATTCTCTCTGAAACAATTTCTCTTTCAATCATTTCCTGTTCGCCCGTCCGCATATTTTTGAGCGTAACTTTGTTTTCCGCGAGTTCGGTTTCGCCCAAAACGCAAACAAACGGAACGTTTATTTGCGAAGCGTATTTGAATTGTTTTCCCAGTTTGTCGGCTTCGGGATAAACGAGAACACGCAATTTTTGCCGCCTTAATTCGCTTGCAAGTCTGAGCGATGCGCCGATTGAATCTTCGTTCCAGACAGTTACCAGAACATCCGCCGAACTGTCGTTCAACTCTTTCGGAAACATTCCGCGTTCTTCCATCACGACAAGAATCCTTTCCAAACCAATCGAAAAACCGCACGCCGGAATTTGTTCCTTGCCGAACATTCCAATCAAACGGTCGTAACGCCCGCCGCCGGCGAGACTTCCGGCAAAATCGGGAACATTTATTTCAAATATTGCGCCGGTGTAATAACTTAAACCGCGTGCGAGACTAACATCAATTTTGATGTTTTCCAGATTCGCAAATCCAAGTATTTCCCCGAGTTTGCTGAGACCTTGCTTACCGATTTTATTTTCGCCGATAAATTCGCTTAACTGTGATAGAGATTGTGAATTACCTGCCATTTCGAGATTTGCGAACAAATCGAGTAATTTTAGACCGGCATTTTCATTGATTTCATGCTCGACCAATTCCTTTAAAACGCCATCTTTTCCGATTTTGTCCAATTTATCCAAAGCAACCAGCGCATCGGTTTGTTTTTCCTTTTCAATTTCAACCGTCTCAAGCATCGCGTACAAAATCGTCCGGTGATTTACACGGATAACAAAATCATCAAATCCCAATCTCTCCAAAATCTCACTGACCGCTTCACATAGTTCCGCCTCGACAATCATTGAACTTGAACCGATGGCGTCAACGTCGCATTGATAAAATTCGCGGTAGCGTCCACGCGCCGGTCGGTCGGCGCGCCAAACGGGTTGGATTTGGTAGCGCTTGAAGAATTTCGGTAAATCGTTTGTGTGATTGGCAATAACACGCGCTAGCGGAACGGTCAAATCGTAACGCAAGGCTAGGTCGGACAAATCTTTTTCGGCAACGCTTTGTTCGAGTTTTTCGCCGCGTTTGAGGATTTTGAAAATTAATTGGTTGCCTTCTTCGCCGTATTTGCCCGTCAAAGTTTCCAAGTTTTCCACAGCCGGAGTTTCGAGCGGCTCGAAGCCGTAGCTTTCATAAACTTCTTTGATAATGCCGATAACGTATTCGCGTCGTCTTATGTCTGCGGGAAGAAAATCGCGCATTCCGCGTGCGGGTTGTGTTTTGTTCATAACTTTTATTTTACAAATTCAATAATAGAAAAGGCAGTCAATCGTTGACCGCCTTGTAAATTTTAAGCTCGGTGTAATAAAAGTCAGAAAAGCTGTCAATAGATAAAAATATCTCGCTAATTTCGTCAGTCCCAATGTTTGTTTCAGTTGGCGAGTATAAAATTTAAGTTAGTCTGACTCGCACAGACACCTATTCTCCTCTTTGAAAATACATACCTGCGTAAACCATATTTGTATTATATCCAACGTTTAGAGGCGCGGTGTAGCCGTTCGACAAATGATGGTATTTGTAGCCAATGAAATAGCTTTTGGTTTCCGATTTGCGAATTTCAACACCGGCACCGAATTCGGGCATCAACTGAAAACGATTTCCGATTTTGTCGGGCTGCAAGGGCGAGCGATTATCGGGAAATTTTTTGTTGAATACAGCAACGCCAAAGCCACCGGCTATGTATGGCTGTATTTTCTTACTGTTTCGCCAGTTAAACTGTAGCCCGAGCGGAGTAAAGCCGACTCCGAAGACGGTTTTGCGGTCGCCGACAGTTGCCGTTGTCGTCGGCGAGGTTTGTACGAGTCGTCTCTCGCGGTAGTTGACTATAATAAGCGGGTCAAAATCTATGTAATATCTGAGCCGATGACTCGGATTATTTTTGGTTGTCCAGGCGTGGCGTATGCCGAATAACACGACGGGCGCTTTTTGCGATTCTCCTTTTAAATCCTTGTGAACGGTAAAAGAACCGGCGTAAAAGCCCCATTCTTTGTTGCTTGATCTGGTTTGTTTTTCGTATTGGTTTTCGGTTTCGGGTCGGACGAGAGAAGAGGAAAAGTCGTCTGATTTGCTTTGTTTTAATGAAAAATCGGTTGCTTTCGTTGTGAAAGCAGATTCTTTTTCAATGTTTTTTGTCGAATTTTTAATACTGTTTGTTGAATTTTGCGCCTGAACGTATGTAAATCCAAAAATCATAATAATGAGCCACAGCGCAGTGCTGCGGCTCTGATCGGATAAATTCATTTATATTATTACTCCCTGATTATCTTGATTATTGTTTATAAATTTTAGAAAGCTCTGTGTAATTCTGCCAAAAGCGAGCCAGATTGTAAATCTCCTCGTTTGTTAATTGACGTTTAATTCGCGCCGGAGTTCCCATCACGAGCGAGCGCGGCGGAATTTCAGTGCCGGGCGTTAGAAGCGAACCGGCGGCGACGAGCGAATTTCTCCCGACGTGAACGCCGTCCAGAACAATCGCACCGATGCCGATTAAACAGCCTGTTTCAATATGGCAACCGTGCAGCGTAACGCGATGACCGAGCGTTACTTCATCTTCGATAATCGTCGGATGCGTTTTGCTCGAAACGTGAATAATGCTTCCATCTTGAATGTTCGTCCGCGCGCCGATGCGGATAAAATTAACATCGCCGCGCAAAATCGAGCCGAACCAAACGCTGGAATCCTCGCCGATTTCCACATCGCCGATAAGCGTCGCGTTTTCAGCCACAAAAACGCTTTCGTGAATTTTCGGCACGACACCGTTAAATGACTTAATCATCAGAATAGTGAAAAACTAAAAGTAAATGCTGAAATGTGAAGAAATTTAATTTAAGATCATTTCTTAATTTTTAGTTTTTCACTTTTAGTTTTTAGTTATTTTGCTTCTTTATAAATTACGCCGTTTTTCATCACGAAAACGGGGCGTTCCATTCGGCGAATATCTTTTAACGGGTCATTCGGAACGGCAACGATGTCGGCGTATTTTCCGGCGGCGAGCGAACCGACGTTTTTGTCTGTTCCGAGCAGTTTTGCCGCGTTCATTGTTCCGGCGACGATTGCATCAAGTGGGCGCATTCCGCCCCATTCGACCATCAGCGTAAATTCGTGTCCGTTTGTGCCGTGCGGAATTACTCCGGCATCCGTGCCGAGCGCAATTGTAACGCGGTTGGCGACAGCGAATTTGATTCCCTTTCTCATCGCGGCGGCGGCGGCAAGTGCTTTTTCCGCGCGCAAGCCTTTTAACACACCGCTTTTTGCCAGACGTTCGACGGTTTCGCCAGCCATCAGCGTCGGCACGAGATACGTTCCGCGTTCCGCCATCAGACGCGCGCCTTCTTCGTCGAGAAAAGAACCGTGTTCGATTGAGGCGACACCGGCGCGAACGGCGATTTTTATTCCTTCAGTGCCGTGCGCGTGCGCGGCGACTTTGCGTTCGTCGAGTTTCGCCGCTTCGTCAACGATTGCCTTCATTTCTTCAAAAGTGTATTGCGTCGTGCCGACCGCATCGCCTTCGGACAAAACGCCGCCGGTCGCGCAGATTTTTATCAAATCCGCGCCGTATTTTACTTGGTAGCGTACGGCGCGGCGCACTTCTTCCACGCCGTTGGCAATTCCCGTTTTATAATCGCCGTCAAAAAGTCCCGGCTTAAAACCGTTTTCATCACAATGCCCGCCCGTAATTCCGATCGAATGCGCCGCCGTCAAAATTCGCGGTCCGGCAACCCAGCCTTCATTTATCGCCTTTCGCAACGCCAAATCCTGAAAATCCGGCGCGCCGACGTTTCGAATCGAAGTAAAACCACCGAGCAGAGTTTTTTCCGCGTTGACCACGCCTAAAATTGCGCCGAACGATTCATAATCACGCGCAATCGAATTTTGCCCTTCCGGGTCGCCGAGAACGCGCCCGATGATGTGCGTGTGCGCGTCGATAAAACCGGGCAGCAAAGTCGCATCGCCGAGGTCAATAACTCTTGCGCCGCCAGGGATTCTGACGCTTTCACGTCTTCCGACAGCGACGATTTTATCGTCAGTTACGACGACCACACCGTTTTTTATCGGTTCTGCACCCGTTCCGTCAATGACCTGCGCGGCTCGCAGAACGATTGTGCCTTTTCCGCGCCGCTCGCCGGGTGCGCCCTGCTGCGCGCTTGTTACGCAAATCTGGCAGATAAAAATTAAGACAAACATCAAAGCAATTTTGATTCTCGACATCGTTTCTCCTTCAGCTTTATATCTTAAAAATACTCCGCCGATTATAAGCGCGGGCAAACTGCAAAGACAACTGCCAAAGCCGACTTTCTCTTTCGGCGCGTTTCGTGGCAAAATCTAAAATTATTTAGATTGTAGATTTAGTTTTTGGAAGACTTAGGCAAATTGCCGTCTGGTATGCTGCGAAAAACGCACGGTGAAATCGAAGTAATCGAAAGCGCAGCGTCGAATATAAGCAGGCGGTAAAAGGTTTAAAAAGACAAGCAGGTTTTTCCGTTTTAATAATCGAAAGGAGTTTTACAGTGACAAAGTGCTCGGCATTGAAGCTAAAATTCGCGCCGTACCGTATGAAGCGTCCAGCAAAATCCCCTTTCCCGAAGATACCGAAAACAAAAGTTACGCCAAAGAATATGTTGAAAGGTTTCGGCGCGTTTTAATCAGCGTGAACCATATTTTTGAAGAATTTCGCGGGCGTTTCACCGGCAAATCAACGCCGGTTCATCTGTTCTGGCACAGCTTTGACCTGGCTCTAACCAGATTTTCGGGAAAGTCTGCGCCCGTGCGTGAAGGCGCGGGAATAGTTGAGCGCGAAGCGTATTCGCAGGAAGTCATTAGCTTAGGTTTCTGGGCTGGCGACGAAAATGTCACAGCTCCTGCATTTTATTCCTACGCTGCGCCCGAACCAAAAGATTTAATCGAAGAAAAATTAAAACCCGAAGCTGCAACGTGGAATACGGACAAAGGCGCGATGGCGATTTTAATGTATGACGAAGCGAGAAAATCAGAACGCCCGCGCGAAATGATTTTAGAATTTTTAGAAAGTGCGTATCAAGCCGGAGCGAAACGCGCAGGTTGGGACACGGAAAAATTCGAGCTAAAACCTTTTGCTTAATAAGATAATGACATTTTTGATTAAGCTTTTAAGAGTGAATATTCCCGGCTTGATGTTATTCGGTGAAGGCAAAGTTTCTTTCGGTCTTTACGAAATTAAAAGAAGTTTGACTCCTTTAGGTTGGGCGGTAGTTATCATTTTTCTGATTGCTTTGATTTTCGCGCTTATTTATTTAACTGCCAAGATTCTAAAAAACCAAAATCAAAATGATTGATCTACGAAGTGATACAGTTACAAAACCAACGCCCGCGATGCGGGAAGCGATGGCGGAAGCCGAAGTCGGCGACGACGTTTACGCGGAAGACCCGACGGTAAATTTATTGCAGCAAAAAGCCGCCGATATTTTCGGCAAAGAAGCCGCGCTGTTTGTCCCAACCGGCTCGATGGGCAATCAAATCGCCGTCAAACTGCACACCAAACCGGGCGATGAAATCATCGTCGAAGAACGCGGGCATATTTTTAATTACGAAATGGGAACGCCTTCGGTTGTCGCTGGCGTTTTGATTCGTCCGGTGAAGAGCGCCGACGGAAGCGGCATTTTGAATTGGGCGGAAATCGAATCCGCTTTACACATCAACCAACCGTATTACGCTTGCCCGACCGGTTTGATTTGTCTGGAAAATTCGCACAATCTCGCGGGCGGAACTGTAATGTCTGCCGAGAAATGTGCGGAAATTTGCGAGCGGGCGCACGCGCTTGATTTGCCCGTTCATTTGGATGGAGCGAGAATTTTTAATGCTTCAACTGCTTTGAATGAATCGGTTGCAGAGCTTTCCAAAAACTGCGATTCGGTTCAGTTTTGTTTGTCGAAAGGTTTAGGTGCGCCGGTCGGCTCAATGCTTTTGGGCAAACGAGATTTTATCGAAGAAGCGCGCGTCTGGCGCAAACGCCTGGGCGGCGGAATGCGTCAAGTTGGAGTTCTGGCGGCGGCTGGTTTGATTGCTTTGGAAGAAACGCCGAAAATTTTGCACGTTGACCACGAAAACGCCCGAATGTTAGCCGAAGGCGTGGCAAATTTAAAAGGCGTTTCGATTGATGCAGAGAAAGTTGTTACAAACATTGTAATTTTCAATGTTGCAGAGGCAAATCTTTCGTCCAGTGAAATTTGTGCAAAATTAAAAGAACACGGAATTCTAGCGTCGCCGTTCGGCAGCGCGGTTCGGATGGTTACGCATTACGACGTTTCGCGTAAAGATATTGAAACAACTTTCCGAGTTTTAGATAAAATAATTCAGTAATGTTAAAGTCAAAAAATCTACCGACTACTAATGATAATCGCCATTGACGGACCTTCGGGCGCGGGAAAATCCACGCTCGGCAAAATGTTAGCTAAAAGTTTGGGCTTGCTTTATCTCGATACCGGCGCAATGTATCGCGCCGTCGGGTTGGCTGTTTTGGAAAAGGGAATAAATTGTGACGATAAGGAAAAAGTTTCGGAAATTGCCACTAATACAAGTATTGAACTTGTAGGCGAGCCGGAAAATCAAAAAGTGTTTTTAGACAAGCGCGACGTTTCCACTGAAATCCGCACGAATGCGGTCGGACAAGCGGCTTCGATTGTTTCGACGATTTCACAGGTGCGAAAAATTCTTGTCGAACATCAAAGAACGCTCGGAGAGAATTCGGAAAAAGGCTGCGTTTTGGACGGGCGCGATATTGGAACAATTGTTTTTCCTAATGCGGACGCGAAATTTTTTCTAACCGCAAAACCCGAAGCCAGAGCGCGTCGGCGTTATGAAGAAGATTTGAAAAAAGCACATCTCACAACTTATGAAGAAACGCTTGCGGAAATAAATTTGCGCGACAAACGCGACGTTTCGCGCGCCGACTCGCCTCTGACGATTAGCGAGGACGCGGTTGTCATTGACACGAGCGAGCTTGATTTGCGCGAAGTTTTTGAACAAATGATGAGCGTCGTGCGTGAAAGTCAAAATGCAAAATCTAAAACTACTTAAATTTACATTCAAACGAGAAACGGTTTGGATTTTATTATTCGGGCTTTTTCCGTTGCTGTTTGGTTTAGTATTTTACATTGTTATCTTAATTTTCCGTCTAATTTGACTTAAAATTGCACAGTCGTTAAGATTGCAATTCGTTCTTTTTATGCTCCCGTAGCTCAGTTGGATAGAGCAACAGCCTTTAACAAAAAAGGAGCCTGTGCGGGGAATTAGTAACTCGCACAGTGGAGAGTGCTATATCGGTGAATATCTAAGGGATTTTGCGAAAAATTCTATGACAACACCGAGCAAAGCAATATGACAGTGCAAGAAACTGATTTAGCCTGGTTTGCCGGAATAATAGATGGCGAAGGGTGTTTTTGTATTTTTACTAACAATCGTGGTAACGGTGCAATTAGTCCTTCAATATCGGCTAACCTAACGATTACTAACTCGAATTGCCTGCTGCTGAATCGTTGTAGAGAAATTCTTGATGCTCTTGAAATCAAGTATATTTATCAAGACCCGAAAAACGGTCATCAACGAGGACGCAGAGTAATGAGAGTTAAAATCCAAAATTATTCATCTTTGAAACGGCTCATCGAATTGATGCTTCCCTTTTTTGTCGGTAAAGCTGAACAAGCCAAACTTGTTTTGGAATTTGCTAATCTAGCCGGACAAAAAGGAAAACTTCTATACGATGACCGAACCGAATTGATGAATAAAAATAAATTGCTAAATCAGCGCGGTCATCTTGTTGCGTAGAGACTACACGCACTCAGACTGAAATGTCTAAGATATAGTCCAGACTTTCAACATATTTTCTTCGGAAAATGTGGCTTGGGAAACCAAGTGAGGTAAGCTAAGCTGTGGGTCGCACGTTCGAGTCGTGCCGGGGGCATTTCAATTTTGGGTTTGCGATTGTTGTTTTTCAAAATCACGAGAAATTTCAAACTTTCCTTTCGCTGTTGAATAAAATAAAAAATCTCATTCCTACAAGTCCGCTTGCGGAAATGTCAATCGTTTTGCTGTGCGCGCTGGCGGTTGAATGGGCGATTCTTCCCTTTACAAAAAATCCTTTTATTTTTGCGCTGCCGATTTTGATTGCAGTCGCCGTTATTTATTTTTCGCAACGCCGAAAAAATGAATCGTTAAGAGAAATCGGTTATCGGTTCGATAATTTTCTGGAATGTTTTCGCCTGCTCGCTTTGCCGATGCTGGCGTTTTTTATTGCGCTGACAATTCTGGGCTGGACGCTCGGAAGTTTGCGATTCAATGATTTATTCGGCTCGGCTTTTTTTAGAAAATACATCTGGCTCTTTGTTTGGGGTTTGATTCAGCAACACGCTCTGCAGGCGTTTTTCAACCGGCGGGCGCAGGAGATTTACGGCAAAGGATATTTGAGTGTTTTTGTAGCGGCTATGATTTTTGCGCTGCTGCACCTACCGAATTTCTGGCTGACGATTGCAACGTTTTGCGGCGGTTTGATGTGGGCATTCGTTTACCAGCGCGTTCCGAATTTATTCGCATTAGCCATCTCGCACGCCGTAATGTCGGGCGTGTTGGTTTTGACGATGCCCACAGCCGCGCTTCACGGTATGCGTGTCGGTTACAATTATTTTCGCCTGTAAATTTGAAAAATGCGCAACCAAAACTCTAAACCGGAATTTATAAATACTGACAAAAATATTTTGTGCGATTGAACAAATTATTGCATCCAACCGTGCGCAGCTTGAATAAATCTTTGCTTTTCTGTAATAATTGAGAACTTCCGAAAGTTTTTTTATTTTAAGAACTTTTATGGCGGCTATAGTTCAGTTGGTTAGAACGCTTGATTGTGGTTCAAGAGGTCGTGGGTTCGAGCCCCACTAGCCGCCCCAGAATCTTTTACTCACAAGTCTTACGGTTAAAAGTTGTTTTATTTTTCCCGTTTGTTTTATAATCAGAAAGTATTGTTTAACCAAAACTCCCGTTTAACAAATTAAATTTGAGTTGTTTCTGAGTTTTGTTTATCGCTGTGTTTCGCGCTTCAGCTAAAACGGCGCAAATTTTACTCCAACTGTTTCCGAGAGGTTTTATCTATGTCGGGCAAAAGTTTTATTTATTTTATCGCGTTAATTTTTCTTTTTGCGGCGCAGACTGTTTCGGCGCAAAGTTACGCGAGCGGCGAACTTCTCGTCAAATATAAAAGCGGCACGCTGTCGAGAGCGGCTATTGATGTCAACGCTAAAATAGGCGCAAGAGTTGCCGAAGAGTTTCCCGAACTGAAATGGCAGAGAGTAAAACTTCCCGCGAAAATGTCTCTGACCGAAGCGATCAAATTCTATCAATCGAAGCCTGAAATCGAAGCTGTTCAGCCGAATTTTTATTATCATCTTTTGAATACGCCAAACGACACGCGGTTTTCCGATCTTTACGGAATGCAGAAAATTTCCGCGCCGCTCGCGTGGGATTTGACCACGGGAAGTGCCGCGACAGTTGTTGCAAATATAGATTCGGGCGTCAAATACACGCACGAAGACCTTGCAGCGAATATGTGGCATAACCCGGGCGAGGTTGAAAAAAACGGCGTTGACGATGACGGAAACGGTTTTGTTGACGATTATTACGGCTACGATTTTTATTCCAACGACTCAGACCCGATGGACGAAAACGGACACGGAACGCATACGAGCGGCACAATCGGCGCGGTCGGCAATAACTCTCTGGGAGTTGTCGGCGTCAATTGGAACGTGCAAATAATGGCGATAAAAATCTACAACCCAAGCACTTACGGCACAACTTCGGCGATGCTCGTCAGCGCATATAATTACATCCGAATGATGAAGAATCGCGGCGTAAATATTCGTGTTACGAATAATTCCTACGGCGGCTGCGACGAAGCCTGCGGTTACGACCAGGCGACGAAAGACGCAATTGACGCGCTCGGCAACGCCGGAATTTTGCAGGTTTTCGCTGCCGGAAATAGCGGAATAGACATTGAAACCACACCATTTTATCCGGCAAGTTATACGAGTCCGAGCATTTTAGTCGCCGCCGCTTCGGATCAAAATGACAATCGCGCCGCCTTTTCCAATTACGGTTTAAACAGCACTGACATTGCCGCACCCGGCGTCAATATTTTGAGCACAGTTATGGGCGCGTCAAATTACGGCACGGCGAGCGGAACTTCAATGGCAACGCCGCACGTTACCGGTGCAGCCGCGCTTCTCAGTTCTTTCAATCCAAACTTGTCGGCGGCATCTCTGAAAGCGACTTTGATGAATACCGTTGACGCTCTGCCACAATGGAGCAGCGTCGTCAAAAGCGGCGGCAGATTAAATGTAGCTCGCGCGCTGCAAAGTCCGACCGTTTGCAATTTTACGCTCAACAGAAATTCGCAAAACGTTTTGCCTGAAGGCGGAACTTTTTCTTTTACCGTAAACGCGCCGCGAAACTGCGATTACTCGGCGGTCAGCAACTCGGATTGGATAAAGGTAAGCAGCGAAGGCGCCGGAAGCGGAAGCGGCACTGTAACTTTTTCTGTTACTTCCGGTTCGCCTAATCTTTCGCGCGACGGTTCAATTATCGTCGCCGGTCAAACGTTTACGGTAACGCAAACGTCGAATGCAGCCGCTCCACGTCGCGGTTTTTTGGATTTTGACGGCGACGGGCGAACTGATTTCGTTGCCATTCAAAACGCTTCGGGAAGTATGCTCTGGCACGTTTATCAATCAACCGCCGGCTATAAAACATATAATTTTGGCGTTTTTGAAGACGATATTGCCGTTCCCGCGTATTACGACGCTGATTCTAAAACCGACATCGCCGTCTGGCGCAATTCGACCGGCACGTTTTACATTTTGAGAAGCCAGGACAACACTTTTCAGGCGGTTCAATTCGGTGCTTCGGGCGACAATCCGATTGTTACGCAGGATTTTGACGGCGACGGACGAGCCGATTTTGCGGTTACGCGGAAAGCAAGCGGCAAATTGTTTTGGTATATTCTCGGCACAAGCGCCGGTTTCCGCGCCGTTCAGTTTGGTGACGCCACCGACAGACCTGTGCGTGGTGATTACGACGGCGACGGCAAAGCCGATGTTGCAGTATATCGTCCTGAAACGGGAGTTTGGTATATCCAAAAAAGCCGCGATGGTTTCGCCGCAGCTCAATTTGGCGATTCGACCGACAAAACAGTTGCCGCCGATTACGACGGCGACGGCAAAACCGACATCGGCGTTTGGCGACCTGCCAGCGGCGTCTGGCATTACCTGAAAAGTTCAACGGGTAGCTACAGCGCTTTCCAGTTCGGCGCTTCGGGAGATTTACCGACGCCGGGCGACTACGACGGCGACGGCAAATCGGATTTCAGCGTTTGGCGACCCAGCGCTGCCTTTGCCGGCGAATCGGGAACGTTTTACGTTTATTCGGTTTTGTCCGGTTTTTCGTCGTTTGGTTGGGGAAATTCAACAATGAAAATTCCCGCCAATTCGCTGCAAAGTCCGTGAACAGCCGAAAAATTTAAAAACTGACAAACTATTATCCGAATTTTTGCGTCAAACGTTTTGCAAATCAAAGAAAAACAACATCAGTTTTATTTTGAAGTTTTGTTTTGAAAATCAAGTAAACGCTCATTGTCTTGCATTCAATCGTTTGTAAGTAGTATATTTTATATACTTAGCTATTCAGTGTATACTTTGCGTTCATGAAACTTTTTACCAAAATTTTTATAAAGAATAAGGACTAACTCTAAATGAATAATCTAACCTTAAGTGGCAAAATCAGCGGGTTTTTTGCCTGTTTTTTGCTTTTAGTTGTTTCGGCTTCCGCTCAAGTCAGCCTGCGTACTGCATTAGATTACGATAAAGACGGCAAAGCCGATTATTCGGTTTTCCGTCCGTCAAACAACACCTGGTATATACTAAACAGCGCGGGCGGTGTTACGTTTGTGCGATTCGGCGATACTACAGATGATACTCTGACACCGGGCGATTATGACGGCGACGGCAAATCGGATATTTCGGTTTTCCGCGATTCAAACGGCGCCTGGTATCGCTTAAACAGCTCGAACGGAGCTTTTTCAGCCGTTCAATTCGGCGCGAGCGGCGACGAACCGGTTGCCAGAGATTACGACGGCGACGGCAAAACCGATCAAGCCGTTGCCCGCAGCAGCAATGGTAAAATCACCTGGTATGTTTTGGGAAGCACGAGAGGCTTTTTTTCCGCTCAATTTGGAAATACAGGGGATTTCGTCGCGCCTGGTGATTACGACGGCGACGGAAAATTTGACTTTGCCGTCCAACGTCCCGGAGCTACCGATACAGCCCAGGCAACCTTCTTTATTCTGAGGAGCAGAGACGGCTTACAAGTAACTCCCTGGGGTTTAAGTAAGGACAATGTCGTTCCGGGCGATTACGACGGTGACGGAAAGACCGATGTTGCCGTTGTCCGTCCTGGAGTGACGGCGACCGATAATCTTGTCTGGTATATTTTGAAAAGTTCCAACAACGGTTTGCTTGCCGAGTCTTTCGGAGTTAGCGGCACGGATTATACCGTTCAAAACGACTATGACGGAGACGGTAAAACAGATGTTGCCGTGTGGCGTGATTCCCGCGACGGTACTAACGGTGTTTTTTATTACATAAGAACCAGCAATCGTTCGCTCGGCGTTGTTCCATGGGGTTCGTCTGATGATTTGCCTGTTGCCAGCTACGACACACACTAATTTTTACAGGCAAGCGGTAAAGAGAGAGGTTGAAGGCTCATCAGCAGTCTTCAACCTTTTTGTTTATCCGTTTATTTTGTAGTAATTTGTAAGTATTTCGATGTTGAACGCTTCCGACACAATCCGGGAAAAATTCCCGCAAAAAAAAATTGTCGTTATCGGCGATTTGGTTGCCGACCAGTTTTTGCACGGCACGATTGCCCGCGTTTCGCGCGAAGCGCCCGTTTTTATTTTACGACACGATGTAACCGAAACCTTGCCGGGCGGCGCGGCAAACGCGGCGGTCAATGTAGCTGCATTAGGCGGGCAGGCACTTTTAGTCGGCATCGTCGGAGCAGATTCAAACGGCGCCGTTTTACTCGAAAAACTTTATGATTCAAAAGTAAATTGCGAATTTGTCATCACATCAGAAGATTTCCAAACAACGACAAAAGTCCGCGTTCTCGCCGGTCAACACTACGCGCCGCGTCAACAGGTAATCAGAATTGATTATGAAAATCAAACAACAATCGGCGCGGAACTCCAGGACGCACTGAAGAAAAATCTCGTTTCAGCCGTTGAAAGTGCCGATGCGCTTATCGTTTCCGATTATAATTACGGCGTGGCAAATCGTTTTATAGTGAACTTAGCTAACAAACTTGCCGCAGAGAAAAACATTCCGATGCTCGCAGATTCACGTTTTAACTTGCAAAATTTCCAAGGCTCAACAACTGCGACGCCGAATCAGGAGGAAGTAGAACAAATTTTGGGCGCAAATTTCACCGAAACCGATTGTGCCGAATTGTGCAAAAATCTCGGTTTTGAAGCCTTGCTGGTAACGCGCGGAAATAAAGGAATGTTGTTAATTGAAAAAAACAAAACTCCTCTGCAACTCGAAGCTGTCGGCGCAAAAGAACCGCTCGACGTAACCGGCGCGGGAGACACGGTCATCGCCGCTTATGCTCTTGGTTTGGCGTCCGGTTTGAGTTTTGCTGCGGCAGCAAATTTGGCAAATCACGCGGGCGGAATTGTCGTAATGAAAAGGGGAACGGCTTCGGTCGCAGCGGCGGAATTGCTGGCGTCTTTGACAAAAGGCGAAAAGGCAGAACATAAAATACATATTACTCGGTGAACATTATGAATTTCTCCAGGTCTATAAATTCTTCCGACTATTTCGCACCGGTTTTAGACAGAAATCGACTTCTTGCGCGAGTGGCAATCGAGCGGCGCAACAATAAAAAAATTGTTCTTGCAAACGGCTGTTTCGACCTTTTCCACGTCGGACACATTCGTTATCTAGCCGGTGCAAAACAATTGGGAGATTGTTTGATTGTCGCGCTGAATTCCGACAGGCAAGTAAAAAAATTAAAAGGTGAAAATCGACCGTTTATGCCTGAACAGGAGCGCGCCGAAATAGTTGCGGCGCTTCGTTTTGTAGATTTTGTTACAATTTTCGACGAGCCGACAGTCGGAGAACTAATACGCGCCGTTCGTCCCGATTTTCACGTCAAAGGCACTGATTATACAACCGAAACTGTTCCAGAAAGAGAAATTGTACGAGCTTGCGGCGGAACAGTCGCAATCGTCGGCGACCCGAAATACCATTCGTCAACTGATTTAATAAGTAAAGTCAGCAGGTAGTTTCAGATAGTTACGGGGAGTTTTCAGAGTTACAAAAAATTGAAGAAAGTTTCAAACTTCCGGTTTGATAATAACCGTCTGAAACCTCCCCGTAACTATCTGGAAACTTTTTTATGTGGAATTCGCGCACAAAAACCGATTTGATTTTTGAAGTTTGGGAAAAACTCGACTGCGAGTCGGTCGGCGCGCGGGAAATCGCGGCGATTGAAAAAGTCGTGCGTGAGCAGTTCGGCGCAAGCGCCGTCGAGCTGCCAATGAAATTTGCCAGAATGCTGGCGGACGAAGGCGCGGATTTGCGCCACGCTGAAATTCTCGAACTCGATGTTCAACGCCGACAGGAATCGCCATACGACGCGATGTTTCGCAATATCCTGAAATTTTCCGACTTCAAACAAACTCTCGCTTCGCTCCAGCAACTGGAAAATCTGCGCAAAAAATTCGCGCGGGAAAAAGACCGCGAAGGCTTGCGAATCGTGCGCGACACGGCGATAAAAGGCAAACGACGCGCGCAGATGATTGCCAAAAACGAAAAAGTCGCGCCCGAGAAACGAGCCGAAAAACAGGAAATCGCCGAATGGTTCACAATTTGGCTGCAAAGCCCGGAAATTTTTGAAAACTGGATTGCGCTGCGACAAAATTCGCCCGATTTTATAGAGCGTTTTAGAAAAGATTAGATTTTTATAAATTTACAAGCTGCACTAAATCAATCGTTGAAAGTAATTTGGCTGTCTCGGCTCGCATCACCTTCGACCCAAACTTCTCCGTCAGCATAAAATTCTTTTTTCCAGATTGGTACGGTGCGTTTGAGTTCTTTGATTAACCACTCGCACGTCTCAAAAGCGGCACGGCGATGCGGCGCGGAGACGGAAATGACAATGCTGGTTTCGCCAATTTTGAGTTTTCCGAGACGATGGACTATACCGACATTTGAGATTTCAAATTGCACGTGCGCCTGCTCGATCAACTTTTCCATCTCGCGCAGAGCCATTGGCTCATACGCTTCATAAACCAGATAAAGCGTTTCTCTGCCTTTTGTAAATTGACGAACGTAACCATCCAAAGTTACGGTTGCACCGCAACCGGCTGGAACAACGCGCCGCGCAATTGCGCCGACATTGAGCGATTCAGTTGTAAGTTCAAAAAAAGATGTTTTCATTTATCATTTATCATTTATCATTTATCACTCAACGCTTTGGTAAATGTTAAATGTTAAATGATAAATGAATCACCCGCCGGAGACAGCCGTAAAAATCGCCAGTTCGTCGCCGTCGTTTATTGCTTCGTCGCCGCCTGCATATTCTTGATTGACGGCATACAACAGCGAATGACTTTTCAATTGCGGAAAGGTTTCAACAATTTCGGTAAAGGCTTCGCGCGCATTTGTCGGCTGCTGCAGGTCGATTTTCATTTGCCTTTCGCCGACCGCTTCCGCCGTTGCGCCGAAAAATAAAACAGATACATTTATCATTTATCATTCACCATTTATTATTATCTCAGTTCCCTTTTCAAAATTTTCCCCGTTGCGCTAATCGGTAAATCTTGCCGAAACTCCACGTAGCGCGGATATTTATTCCGTGCAAATTGCTGTTTGCACCAATCAATCATTTCATTTTCAGCTAAATCAAAACCTTGTTTCAAAACAACAAATGCTTTTACTTCTTCGCCTAAACGCTCGTCCGCGACACTGACAACGGCGCAGAGAGACACAGCTTCATGCGTCATTATAATTTCTTCAAGCTCACGCGGATAGATGTTGTAACCACCGCGCAAAATCATATCTTTTTTGCGGTCAACAATTGAAAGATAACCTTCCGCGTCTATAATTCCGATGTCGCCCGTGTGAAACCAGCCGTTTTTGAACGCTTCGGCAGTCGCTTCCGGTCGCTTGTAATAACCTTTCATCACATTCGAGCCGCGAATGACGACTTCGCCGCGTTCGCCGTATTTTACTTCACGGTCGTTTTCGTCAAAGCATTTTACTTCAACGCCAAATATCGCTTGCCCGACAGTTCCCGGTTTGGAAGGCTTTTCAAAATGATTGAAACAGGCAAGCGGCGAAGTTTCCGAAAGCCCGTAGCCTTCCAGCACGCGGATTCCGAAAACGCGCTCGAAATCTTTCATCACTTCAACGGGCATCGGCGCACCGCCCGAAGTCGGGACTTTCAAATGTTCGACGACTTTTGAAACGTCGTAACCGTTTTCTTCAATAAATTTCAAAATCGCCCAATACATTGTCGGCACGCCGATCCAAAAATTGACGCGCTCGATTTTCATCGCTTCGAGCGTCGCTTTCGGTTCAAAACGCGGCAACAAAACACAGCGATTTCCGGCATACAAATTCGTGTTCATTTGCACGGTTTGCCCGGTCGTGTGAAAAAGCGGCAAAGTTATCAAAACGGTTTTCTGTTTGCCGTCCGTAAAATCCAAAACCGGAAGATGATTGGCGAAGGTCGTGGTTACATTCGTCATCAAATTCAAATGCGTTAGTTCAGCACCTTTCGGTTGTCCGGTCGTGCCGGATGTATAAAGAATCGCGCAAGTGTCCTGCGGTTTGGTCGGGAAAGTCTCAAAAGTTTCTCGCTGCTTTTTTGTAATTTCTTTTAGAGTTTTTGCGTTTTCAATCGGTGAAATCGCGTTTTCATCAATCGTCAACACGACAAAATGCTCGCAGGTTTCAACCGTGTCGAATGCTTCTTTAACGGTTTGAGCAAGAGGCAAATCATTCGTACCTTCAAAAACAAAAACTGCTTTTGCATCCGAATCTTTCAAATGATAAGCAAACTCACGCGGTTTGAATAAAACATTCAGTGGCACGACCGCCGCGCCCGTTTTCATAACCGCGTAATAAACAATCGGAAAGACGGGAAGATTCGGACAAACCAGCGCGACTTTATCGCCGTAACCGATTTTCATATCGTTTAGAGCATTTGCCACTCGATTTGAAAGCGCGTTTAATTTGCCGTAACTAAGGCGCACATCGCTCCAGACAATCGCTTCCTTTTGCGGCGCAAGCCGCGCGTGATGCTCTATAATCGAAGCCAGATTTAACGTGGTCGCACCGTATTCCATTATTTTATTTAATCACAAATTCAGCGGTTTAACCTGCGTATCTTGCAATCCAAAATCTAAAATCTAAAATCAAATTGTCATTCCGCCGTCAACGACAATCGTCTGTCCAGTAATATAACTCGAAGCGTCCGAAGACAGAAAAACCGCTGCGCCTTTTAGCTCACCTTCGCGTCCGATACGCGGGATCGGGTTCGTTTCCTGAATTGAAGGTTCGTAACTATCAATCACCGCATCGGCAAGTCGTGAATGGAAAAATCCGGGCGCAATCGCGTTGACGCGAATTCCCTTACGTCCCCAACTTGCCGCAAGTTCTCTGGTCAAACCGATTAAACCGGCTTTACTCGCCGCGTAACCGGCGTAAAAAGGTCCGTTTGCGCTAGAAGTCAAACCGGCAATCGAAGCGATATTTATAATCGAGCCGCTTTCGCATTTGAGCATTTCGCGCCCGACCGCTTGCGCGAAAAGGAAACAACCCGTCAGATTTACGTCCAAAACTTTTTGCCATTTTTCGTGCGGCATCGCTTCCGGCATCGCGCCCCAGGAAATTCCGGCGTTATTGATTAAAACATCAATTTTGCCGAATGTTTCGACGGTTTCGTCAACAATCGTCTGAACATCTTCGATTTTGGAAACATCGCAGATTTTTCCTTCCGCGCGAAAACCTTTTTTTCTAAATTCCTCTAAAGTTTCATCGAGCCATTCGGCGCGGCGCGCGCACAACATCAAATTTGCGCCCGCTTCTGCAAGACCTTCCGCCATTTCACGCCCAAGCCCGCGCGAGCCGCCCGTAACGATTGCCGTTTTGCCGGATAAATCAAACAATTCTCTGATAGTTTTCGCCACAATTTTTATTTTTGTAGAAAGTAAATTGTTAATTGTTAATAAAAACAAAATACGATTTACAAACGACTGTTTACGATTTAATGTCCGCAATTTACGATTCGCAAAATATGCGGTTAAATATAGTTATGAGTAAGACACAAAAAGAACTCGCCTTTTTGCATGACCTTTATGTTGCGCCAGTCTGGACCGAGCGTTTTACAGGCATTTTAGATGAAAATTTCAAGTTCGCTTCCAAGAAAAAGATACTTTATGTTAACGCCGGAACTGGTAATCACGCAATCGAACTGCACCGGAAATTAAATAAAGACGCGCAATTTAGAACTTACGGCGCGGACACGGAACTCAACGCAATCGCTCAAGCCAAAGCTGGCATCGTCGATGCAAATATCAATTTTTCCAGTGATTTACCGCACGAAACTTTCGACGCCGTTTTAGCGGACGCAAGTTTGATTCAATCGAAAAATCTACCCGATTTTTTAGAACAAGTTATCAATTTATCCAGCAATCAAGTTGCATTTTTTCTACCGACGGCAGGCAGTTTTGGCGAGATTTTTTCGTTTTTGTGGGAAACTTTTTTCGGTTTGAATATCCTCGACAACAGTGTGGAAATCGAACGTCTTATAACCGATATTCCGACCGTATCAAAAGTTGAAGAATTGGCGACGAGTTTTGGTTTGACCACCCTCGAAACAGTTACGAAAACAGAATTTTTCGAGTTTGAAAACGGAACGGGATTTATCAATTCGCCGCTTGTCGAGAGTTTTCTGCTTCCAGTCTGGCTCGAATTTTTGAACGAAAGAGAAAAAGAGCGAGTTTGCCAAAAACTCGCTCAAACCATAGATGCCGACGACGGGACGCTCACGTTTCGCTTTTCAATCAAAGCGACTCTCGTAGTCGGAGAAAAATCTTAAAAGAAAAAGGGAAAGAGAAGAAGATTAATTCTTACCAGACATTTTCCTATTCGCTTTCTACCTTTGCTTCTTATTGTTTGGCTTCGACGCGACGCCGCATTTCAGCCGTTAATTCATCGTCGCTCATATTTGTAATTTGCGGCGCAGCGACGACGCTCGATGTCGGATTGATTTGTTTTTGTTGTTGCTCAAGGCGTTCTTCTTCTTCGGCTTCGCGCATTCCTTCCTTAAATGCTTTGCGCGTCTGCCCTAAAGATTTCGCTAACTGCGGCAAACGGCTTGCGCCGAAAAGTAAAAACACAACCGCAACGATTAAAAGTATTTCTGTTGTTCCAAAATTCATATAATTATTTCTCTTCTAATTTCTTTTGACGCTTAAATCCCTAAAAAGTTTGCGCGCCAGTAATTTTCATAATACAGATATTTGCGCCAAATTTCATCTGTTCGACACTAAGAGTTATAGAGTTGGTATATTTACTCCAAAAATCTTGCAACCTTAAAGAACTCTATGAACTAATCTTGAATTTGTCCATCGCATCAACCAGCGCAGCAGTTATTCCCGGTTCAGAAATTGAATGTCCGGCGTCGGGAATAATCTGCAAATCAGCTTCGGGAAAGGCTTTGTGCAATTCCCAGGCGCTCGTCGCCGGACAGACCACATCGTAGCGACCTTGGACGATAACAGTCGGAATGTGGCGAACTTTCTGGACATTATCGATTAAATAATTTTCGGTCGGGAAAAACGAATTGTTCATAAAATAATGACATTCGATTCGAGCCAGAGACAACGCTTCCTGCTCGCCTTCCCAGTGATCCATCAAATCCTGGCTCGGATACAGTTTCGATGTCGAACCCTCCCAAACGCTCCACGCGCGCGCCGCCGAAAGCTGTGTTTTTTCGTCATCGCTTGTCAGACGTTTATAGTAAGCCGTCATAAAATCCCCGCGCTCGCCTTCGGGAATTTCATCGCGGTAACGTTCCCAAAAATCGGGAAAAATCTCCGATGCTCCGTATTGATAAAACCATTCGAGTTCCCTGCGGCGCGTCAAAAAAATACCGCGCAGAATCAAACCCAAAACTCGTTCAGGATGCGTTTCGGCATAAGCCAGACTCAGCGTGCTGCCCCACGAACCTCCGAAAACAAACCATTTTTCGATGCCGAATTTCTCGCGCAAGCGTTCGATGTCGTCAATCAAATCCCAGGTCGTGTTTTCTTTCAGTTCGGCGTGCGGCGTTGATTGCCCCGAACCGCGCTGGTCAAATAAAACGACGTGATATGCTTCCGGGTCAAAAAATTGGCGATACATCGGAATCAAACCGCCGCCCGGACCGCCATGAAGAAATACGACGGGGATACCTTGCGCGTTACCAACGCGCTCAAAATAAATATCGTGAATATCGGAAACTTTCAGCATTCCCGAGTCAAACGGCTCAATTTCTGGATAAAGGTTTTTCATACGTGCATCATACTAAATCTGGCAAATTTTGTTCAAATCAAACCGGATTGAATGTCGTCTGAATTTACCGCGTTAGGTTTATCTCTGCCCTCAAAATAAAGAAACGGAAAGACAGCCGCAGGCGATAAATGCCGCGCAATTATCTTTCCGCTCGAAATTTCGCGGGAACAAGCAGAATAACATCTTCAAAAAAGTTTGATTACTTTTTCGATTTACTATCTTTCGATTTAGCACCTGTCGAAGTTTTTCCTACGCTTTTACTTCCGCCACCAGATTTTGCGACAGTTTTTGTGCTACTCGATTTCGACGAACCGCCTGTAGTTTTTGCTTTCGGCGATGCGCTTGCGCCGCCTTTTGCCGACGACGATGCACCGCCGCTGCTCTTAGCTTTTGTTGATGCGCCGACGCTTTTTGCTTTCGGCGCAGCTTTTGATTTTGAAACGGTCTTTGAGCCTGAACCACTGCTGCTGCCGCTGCTGGTTTTAGAACCGGTTTTTGCCTTTGAAGACGAATTACTTCCTTTGCTTGTTTTACTGGCTTTGCTTGCCAATTCACCGACTGCGCCGATTGTTCCTTCTAATGCTCCGAGAGCTGCGCCAGCCGCTGCTCCGGCAATAACATTGCCGGCAACGTCTTTCACCGTGTCTAAAATGCCGGAAGACGACGAACTTTTTTTAGTCGTCTTTTTTGCGGCGGTTTTACTTCCGGCTCTACTGCTCGCCGATTTACTGCCGGACGATTTACTGCTCCCGGACGATTTACCGGCTGTTGATTTACCGCCCGACGAAGTTGTTTTTTTTGTTGTAGATTTTTCGTTTTCTTTTTTGGATGCCATAATTTTCTCCCGTGCTAAGTTATTGAAATTAGTAAATTTCGATTACAATTTAACATAGCTATACGAAAAAAAGATACAATTTTTTTATTCAAGATAAAATTTTAGTTTGAAACACTCATTCGATAGAGTCAGATGTTTGCGAGGAAAATTCTTTTTGTCAGTTTAATTAGCGATTTAATCGGCTCGTATTTCATCGAAAAATTCGGGTGAAAATTTTGGGAAACAAGACTAAATTTACTCTTCCCTTTCAACCTTTTTAAAATTATAACGCAGCAAAATTCGCATCGGCATAGCTTTTCCATCTCTACTCGCGGGTCGCCAATTCATCCGCCGAACGTTTTCCGCAACCGCTTCGTCCAAACCAAAACCTGCCCAGCGAAGAATTTCGATTTTCAAAATTTTGCCCGTCTCGTCCACGTCAATTTCAACGTCAATCGTCGCTTCAACCCGGTAAAGATTGGCGAGCGGCGTGTATTCGGGGCGAAAACGTTTGTATGGCAAAGGCGGACGAAAATTCTTCGCCTCAGGCGAGTTGTCTGCCGGCAATTCTTCTAAATTCGGCGCAGCTTTTTCGTTAAACTCCTCGCTCGTTACTGTTTTTAGTTTGCCGGAAATTTCCGCAGCCAAAGTATTTACCGAATCGAAAAGTTTTTTCTTTGCGTTTTCCGGCTTTTCAGCTTCAAAACTGTTAAGTTTCCACAAAACAAGTCTTCCGGTGCGCGCGCTGACTGTAAAAACAACCGCATAAGATTCGTAAAATTCGCCTTTCGACAAATAAGTGCGCCGCAAATTTTCTGCTTTAATCAGTAAAAAATAATCGCAGCCGATTGCCGCGCCGATGTTTTTCGATTCGGCAACGGTTAGGTTAAAAGGTTTTTCGTAAGGTTGCGAGCCAAATGCGGCAGCGCTCAAATCATCGTCTAAAATTTTTGCGTACGATGCGAGTGAATCTTCCAGTTTTTCGGCGAAATTTTTGCTTTGTACGGTTTTATCGGGAAAGATAATTGCTATTTTCGGTTGAGCTGAAACAATCGTGCAAAAAGAAAATAGAAGTAAAAAGTAATAGGTAAATTCCTTTGTTACTTTTGCCTTTGGGAACTGTGGTTTCATACTTCTTATTTTCGATGATAAAGCCGCGCGATCTCCGGTTTGAGTTCCGGCGGAAAACAGACGCGATGGATTTGATAACCTTTTTGCAGCCCGCGCACAGCAGCGCTGACTTCGGAAATTTCACGGATTTCAGGACGCGAAAAACCTTCTTCGACATAAATTAAATTTTTCGGCTCGGTTGCCGCTTTTGTGTAAAAATAATACGCGACGTCGCCCGCACGATCCTCGGCAAAATAATAATCCGTGTCGAAACCAGCGTTTTCGACCGCGTTTTTCGCTTGAATAAGAAATTCTTTGCGCTCGCCCGTCGGCATATCAAGGTCAAAAACCTTGAAAAGTTTGCGATTTAAAAAGCGATTCGACAAATCCGCCAAAATTTTGTCGTCGGCGCAGCGCCATTGTTTGATGTGAAACATCACATCGGCGTCGTCGAGTTCAAGATGTTCTTTTAAGTTCAGCTTTTCGCCGCCGAGAATTTTTTCAAACGGCGTGCCGCGCGCGAACCAGACGTTTTTTCCCGCTTGGAAAAGCTGCAGAGCGCGGTGCAGAAGCGAGCGCAAAACCGTTTCGGCAGCGCGCAATGTGCGGTGAAAATAAACCTGCCGGAACATATAATATCTGGCTTGCAAATAATCTTCGACGGCATAAATACCGCGCGCCGCAACGTAAAGTCGGTCGTTTTCTTCGTCGATTTCCAGAGATTTGATAATCCATTCGAGGTCGTAAATTCCGTATTTCGCACCCGTCATAAGCGAATCACGCAGCAAATAATCCATACGGTCGGCGTCAAGCTGCGAGGAAACAATCTGCGCCAGTGCGACGCGGCGAAAATCTCCGCGAATAATGGCGGCGACATTCTCGGGAAGTTCGGCGGAAAAAGCGCGCAAAATTTGTCCGACTTCCGTCTCCGCGCTCAAAATCGCTTCAATCGAAAACTGCTCGTGATGAAAATCGAGAATCGTTTCGATAACGTGCGAAAACGCGCCGTGTCCTATGTCGTGCAGCAGCGCAGCGCAGCGAACGGCTGTTTGTTCCGCCACGGAAATCGTGTATTTTGTTTTGAGTTTTGCCAGAATTCTGGTCGTCAAATGCAGCGCGCCTAAACTGTGCGTAAAGCGCGAATGTTCCGCCGCTTGATAAGTGAACAGCGCGAGTCCGAGCTGTTTGATTCGGCGCAAACGTTGAAATTCAGTCGTGTCAATCAACCGAACAAGAAGTTTGCCTTCGTCCGTATCTGTCTCCAACCGAATAATATTGTGAACCGAATCGCGGTAGATTTTTTCCGACAAATTTACTCTCCCTTTGAACTATCTTGCAGGTTTTAGCTTCTTCGCCTAACTATTTCGCAAATTGTAGCTATTTTTTTTCGTCAAAAAAAACTCGAAAATGATAATGAATGTTATTCGCGTCGAATAAATTTTTATTACCTTCCTCATCAACCGAAAACCAATTGGTTAAATCGTCGGCGCGAACCAGAATTAGTTCTTCATTTGCTTTGGCGATACCGAAATGTGAAATACGAGCGCAGGCGAGCGCGCCGCCGCGCATAAAACCGTCGTTTGGTGTGCGCGTCCAACCGGCTTCGAGGGTTAGGCATCTGATACCTTTGCGAAGACGAAGCAGCGAGCCGACGAGATTCGAGTTTCCGAAAGTGAAGTTGTGCGAATTTTCCTGTTCGATGGCGATAGACATATTCTTTTCTCGGTTAAATTCAGCGGCAATAGCAACGCTTGAATCAAGCAGCCATTTTACGCCCGCAGCGCGAATTTTGTCGTTTGCCGCGCGGAGCGAAAGATATTCGGCAACGTCGCCGCGCTCGTCAGATTTCGCGCGAACTGCGGCTTCGTTCAATATCTTCGCCCAAACTTCATCCTGCTCGTTCATAACTTTGAGCATAAAACCGTCGTTCGCCAAATGCAATTTCGTGTTATTATTTTGAGAAATTTCGTTTCACGCTAATTGTTATTAAATAACGGTTAAATGCAACGTTTTCGACGACTAATCATTAACAATCAACAGACTTATTTATGAAAAATTTTACGATATTATTTTTTTTGATTTTATTTTCATCAACGATTTTCGCGCAAAAACCTAAACCGATTAATAAAGCGGTTAATACAAATTCGGCAAAGTCTATCGGCGGTGAAAAAGAACAATTTGAAAAAGCCGTCGCGCAGACAAACGCAAGCGATAGAGTAAAGGCGCTCAGGAAGTTTGTCGCAAATTTCCCGAACTCGGCGGAGAAAAATCGCGCGCTCGAACTCGTCGTTGTTGCGCGCGCTCAAGCAGCGGACGAAAAACTTCGCGCCGGCGACACAGCCGCTGGCGTAGAGCTTTTCAAACTTGCCGTTAAGGATGCGCCCGCCCCGTTTTCCGACAAACTTTTTGCTGACGTTATTTTGCAAATTCCGAACAATCTTTTTTTTCGCGGACAGCATGAGGCGGCAGTCGAAACCGCTCAAATGATTGAAAGCAAAATCGGAGAAAATGCCAAACATTTGCTCGGGTTGGCGACTTTTTATTTAGGCGTCGAAAACGCCGCCGAAGCCAAAAAACTCGCCGATCGCGCCATTGTTCTGGAACCGAGTTTGCCTGCCGCTTATCAAACGCTCGGTCTTGCCAATCGTCTGAATTTTAATTTGGACGAGGCGGCAAACGCTTACGCAAAGGCTTTGGAACTCGATGAAAACTCGATCGTTTCAAAGCGCAGTCTGGCGGAAATGAAACGCGCGACCGGAAAATCCGACGAAGCGATTGCGCTCTACCGCGAGATTTTAGCGAAAGATGCGGCGGACGTTTCAGCTCAAAACGGTTTAATCCTTTCGCTGTTCGACGCCGATAAAAAATCCGAAGCCGAAGCGGAACTGCAAAAATCGCTCGAACAAAATCCGAAAAATTTATCTCTTTTGGTCGGCGCGGCTTATTCGTATGCGGCGCACGGCAACGGCGCGCGCGCGGTTGAATTCGCAGAAAAAGCAATTGCCGTCGAACCGCGTTATATTTGGTCATATCTGGCTCTGGCGCGCGGGCATTTATTGCAAAACCGTTACTTTGAAGCCGAACGCGCACTGCTGACTGCGCGAAATTACGGAAATTTCCCGACACTCGATTATGAACTCGCATCGGTGCGTCTCGCCGGTGGATTTTATCGCGAAGCAGCACAGGAGCTGGCAAAAAATTTCGTGGTCAAAGACGACGCGGTTACGACAAAACTTGGCGGACGCGTAGAAAAACAGGCGCAGAGTTTTACCGATTTGCTCGCGCTCGAACGCCGCGCCAGTCTTTTTGAACCGCTCGCCGCAGACAGTTCCGAAAATGCCGAGAAATTGAAATACCTGTTGAGTTTTTACAAAAAAACCGAATCGTCCGAAGCAGCCAGTGACGATGAAATTTCTGTCGCGGCAGATAAATTCGTCGGCGGCAGCGACAAAATGAAACTGCACCGCCAGCTTTTTGTCGCCGAACGGCTTCTTGATAAAAAGAAATCGCTGCCGAAAATAATCGAATTGATGCGAGCCGCAATCGGCGGAGTGGATGCGGCGCTCGATGTTCCGAATCCTTCGTCGGCGGTTTTGGCTGAACAATTGTATGACGCTCGTTTGTTTGCCATTGCAAAAAACGAACTAATCATTGTTCCCGGTGTTCCGCGTCAAACGTTGTCCAATATCCTGCGCGGCAGAATAGAAGAAATCACTGGTTGGGCATTGTTTCAGGATAGTAAACCGAGCGAAGCCGTCATTCGTCTTAAACGCGCAATCAGCATTTTCCCGGAAAAAAGTGCGTGGTGGCGTTCGAGTATGTGGCGGCTCGGCTCGGCGCTTCAAGCGGACGATAAACAGCCTGAGGCTCTTGATGCATATATCAAAAGTTACACAAACGATAATGCGCCGAGCGCGGCAAAACGAATTATTATCGAATCGCTTTACCGGCAAATAAACGGAAGTCTCGACGGTTTGGATGCAAAAATCGGCGCAAAATCCGCGTCTGATGTCGCCGTTTTCGCCGAACAAAAAGCGAAAACCGAAGCCAAAAGTCAAACTACCGAAAAACAAACTCCGATTGCAGCCGCCGAGCCTTCGTCAAAAACTGAAAATGCACCGCCAACGCTTGTAACAGAGGTTAAACCGACGCCTGGAATGAGCTTAGAAACAAAAGCCGAAACAAAAACGGAAACAAAACAAGCCGATAAAACTGAAACGAACAAAAATCCGGCTGTCGAAAATGCCGAAAAGACGCAAAAACCGCTTTTTGAGCCGATTATTATTACCGTTCCCAAAACCGATGTTTCGACCGACCCGAAAACCGACAATCAAACGGACAAAGCGCGGAAATGCCAAATAATCGTTGGTCAGGAAAATATTTCGCTATCGAGCAACGGCGGAAATTTGAGTGTTTCAGTCGGTTTTGAAGGTGATTTCGGAGATGCGAAAGAAATAAAAGCTGCGTCGAACAGTTCCGAAGATGTCGAAGTCTTCATCGAGCCGGAAACCGGAGCGTCTTCAAATCGCGCTTTATTCATTGTCAAATCAATTAGCGCCAAAACCGGCACTTTCATCGTTACATTTGACGCTCCGTGCGGCGGAAAAAGGGAACTTCAAGTAAAGGTTCGTTAGATTTATGAAAAAGTTTCTCTATCTTTCAATTTTATTTTATCTTTCCCTTGCCGGCAGTTTTGCCCAAACGCGGAAAACGGCTGTAAAAACGCCTGCGAAACCGATAGTGAAAGCCGTTGCGAAGCCAACAATCAAACCGACGACAACGAAACCGATTCAAGTTAAAACAGTCGCTGAGATTACCGTTGAAGAATGGAAAACTCTTGCCGCTTTGCTGGCGGCGGAAGATTGGGAAAAAAGCTCGTCGCTTTCCTTGCAATTATTAAACCAAATTAAAATTGACAACGAAAAAAAGCAGCTTGCGCAGCTTCGATACTTTTATCTTTATGCATTGGCGGGAAAAATCCTTAAAAGTTCGGCGGCGAAAAGCACAATTGCCCAAAATACTGTTTGGGATGAATTAATACGGGCGTCGGCGCATTTTACGGGCAAAGAATTTGTTTTGCCGCCGCGCCGGTTTTTGAGCGATTGCAAAACTGTCGTCAATTATATTTGCACTGTAAAAGACAGCGATAAAGCGCTGCGCACGACGGCGACAAACAAAAACGGAACGGAAATTCACTCATTCGATTATGTTTTGTTTGATGAAAAAATCAACCCGGATGAATTTACCTTAAATGAAATGTTTTTGGGCGGTGTTTTGGAAAAGGCTGTTTTTAACGAAAATTTGTCGAAGCCTTGGGTGATGCGGCTGATTTTTGATAAAGGATTCGTCAGAGTAGCAGACAGTAAGTAATAAGCCAATGGATTGTAATTATAAATAATATCTTCTATTCACGGTCTTCTTTTTTCTGACTACTAACTGGTGCTTTCTCTAGCTCTTTTGCGATAAAGTTTCGGATAATTTATCGAAGCGGTCGCCAGCGCCGCAAAAATTAAAAAGAAATAGCCGTTAGCGGGCGTGCGCAACGGAAAATCGAAAAAGCTGTGGGTTAAGATGCCGAAACAGCCGGCAAGCGCGCCGACGGCGACATTGCGCCGGAAATTGTCAGAGGTTTTTGTAATAATTCGCAGGCTTTGTTTGAAAAGCAAAAAGATAAATGCCGCGACGCAGGCAAAACCTAAAATCCCGGCATCGGCTAAAATTTGCAAATAATCATTGTGCGCTTGTTCAACTCTGGATGTTCCGTTCCACGTATCGTAGCGCGTAAAAGCCACGCCGAAAGCATCGAGTCCGGCGCCTAAAATCGGATAATCGGATATAATTTTCAAAGCGGTCTGCCAGAAATGAAGTCTGCCGTTGCTGGCTTCTTCAGGATTTGCCAAACCGACGCCGCGCAGCAGCGATTCATCACCGCCGAGCATAATTACGGCGCCGAATAAACCAAACATCACCGCCAAACCGCCAATAACATAAGTAAAATTGCGCCTGTAATTTTTAGACTTTTCGCCGCTCTCGGAAACTTTTTCACCGCTCCCCTGTTTTTTGAGCAAATTCGCCGCTACGATGAATACCAAAACGGCAACCAGACTTATCAATCCGCCGCGCGAACCGGTAAACAAAATCGCAATTCCCATTACGGCAGCAGCGATAATCAGGAAAATACGCTTATCTTTATTTGTTGCCTTACCGAATAAAAGCGCAAGTGACAAGCCGATTGTCATTTCCATCAAAGCGGCGAAATGATGCTGGTTAATATAAGAAGCAAATTTGACGTTTGTCGCAGCCTCGCGCAGTCCGTAAACGCCTTCGACACCGGCAAGCCTTTGCAAAATGCCGAAGAACGCCATCAACGCGCCGAAAATAATGACAATCAAAACGGTTTGCCGCAGACGTTTTTGATTATTAATAAGCGTCAGTAAGAGAGCAAAAAAAACGAAATAGATAATCAGTTGAACGACTGCAAAACGAGTCGTATATGGCGCGAGCGAAAGCGTTTGAGTTGCCGGAACGGGAAGCAAATCCGTTGGAATATTCAGATTGCGAAGCGGCAGAAGCTGAATCAACCCAATCGTAATCAAACCGAGAAAAGGAATTTGCAGCCTGTTTGTATTAAAGGAAATTTCTTTTTTAGTCCACGAATCGGCGAGCCATAAAACCGCGGCAGCACCGACAAACAGCGACAGCAAACCGAGCGACCAAACGTCAACCGCGCCGAAAGCTAAAACGGCAAAAATACTTATCGCGCACAGAAGAAAGAAAATTACTCCGCTCAAGCGCGAGGTTTTTTCATCGACAAGTGTCGCGTCATACCAATCGGAAGTGTTTGATTTTTGAACGATTTGTTTCGACATTTTTCGTCCGCCAAGTCAGGCGGTAATATATCTCTCGTCTATTGAGTTAAAGTTAAGTCGTCAAACCACACTCTGCCTGAAATCGGGCAAAGCGTATCTTTACAAGTTTCGCGGGCGAGCCGAATAACAATGGCTTCCGTGTTTTGCGGAACGGTAAATTCCGTTTTCAGATTCGTCCAATCGGACGCTGTGGAAAGCGGCGGCGTTTGCGTCAGAATTTTCCCGTCCGTAACGTTCGCAATCTCCCAATAAACGGTTGCTGCGGTTTTCAGCTCTGATTTATAAAACATTTCAAAGCCGTATTTTTTTCCGGCTTCCACAGCAATTGTTTGTGAAAATTTGCGAAAATCTCGACCGGTCGCCGAGTTAAAAATGACTACGAGGCTGCGGTTTCCCCCGTGTTTCTGACTGTTGTCAACACCGATTTGCGGCTGCATGCCTTCTTCTATCTGCCAATCGAAAAGGCTTGCACCCGTTATTTTCACGTCGGTTTCAAAACCGCCGTTTAAAATTTCTCCGACGGCGAAACTTTGTTCGCTCGCGTCGCCAATTTCTGATTGAATCAGCAGAGCGTCGCGGTATCTTTTTGCCTCGAGCATTTGGTTGAAAAGCGCGTCGCCGTTTTCCTTGAAATCTTTTTTCTTCTGCACGGCGGGCAGAGAATTCCAAATTCTCATTGCTTCATCAAAGCGTTTTTCTTTTGCCAGAAAAACAACTAAGGCGGAATTTATCGGCGCCGAATCTCCGATGTACTGACTTATTTTTTGCAAATTGCCGTCGAAAATTTGCCAGGCAGTCAAAGCCGTCGGATTGACAAAATTCGGGTCGCTTTCCGCCGCCTGCCGTATTTCGATAAAGGCTTCCGGCGTTTTGCCTTGCCGTAGAAGATGATTTCCGAGAATCCATCTAATTTCCGAGTAATTCGGCGCAAGTTCCAGAGCTTTTCTAAAAGCCTGTTCCGCGCCCGCCATGTCGCCGATTCGGCTGCGCACTTTACCGAGCGCGCGCCAGGTTCGGTAATCACCGGGCGCAAGCGCCGTCGCCTGTTCGTATTCGGCTAATGATTTCGATAAATCGTCTGAAGAAAATGTTTTTTCCAGCAAAACGGCGGAAGTATAATGCGTTTGCGGGTCGTTCGGAGCCAGAGAAAGGGCAAGTTCGGCAAGTTCTCCGAAATTGGCATTAGACGCAATGACATTTGCCAGACACCATTTTACAAAGAAAACAATGCCGAGAATGCACAACAACACCGCCGCCAGCAAACCGATTTTTTTCGGGAGATTGTCAATTTTGATTGATTTTGTCGTCATTGAGGATTTTTTTTGAATTGATATTTCAAAAAAGAATTCTGCATTCAATAAAAGTTTTATTACTATTTCCGAAAGATTGCAACACGGCAAAAAATACGGCTTCGGTGGTTTTGTTACATTTAGCGTTTGTAACCAAACAATGAAAAACAGAAGCGGAGTTTGTCAAGATTCATTTCGCGGTAAACAAAGAAAATAATCTCGCTTAAATCACTTTGACGACAATCATTGTCATATCGTCGTGTTGTTTCGCGCCGCTTGCGACGAGCAGCTCGTTTGTCTTTAATTTCTCGATTATTTTGCAGTTTTCGGTCAAAGAAAGGTCCGACGCGTTTTCGTAACCGAGAGCATACGCGGGTTGAAAATTGCTGCCGTTTTTCAGAAGTAGCGTAACTTGCGGAACGTGCAGCGACTCGCTGATTTTATTCGAGACGGTTTCGAGCAGCGGTTTCGTTTCAATCATCGTGCGCACGTCTTCGCTCAAATCCGAAAGAATTTGTTCGGAATTGTAAGCCTCGCGGAAAAATTTCTTATCAGTCCAAACCTTGATTTTTTCGGCAAGCAGGCGAATCAAAAAAACTCCGGCAACGCCGAGCGAGATAAAAATCAACTTTTGCGGACGATTCGTTTCGTTGTTGGAAACAAAGGAAAACGCCGTAAAAATTACCGCAACGCTTAATAAAATTTGCAACGCGAGAACGCCGTTCTTCGCCAGCGCGTATTGCAAGCATTGCCAGACGACGACGCTCACATCCACCGCGCGGTGAACGACGATAACGTAAGCCATCGTCATCGGAAACAAAAGCATTAAAAGCAGCGAGGCAATGGCGAACCAAAACGGCATACGGTCGAAAAATGAGCCGCTTTTACCGCTGAAAAGTCCGTAAAGAATAATTATAAACGTCAGCAGCATCGTCGCCAGCGTTCCGAATAACATCAGACGCATTCGCCGCCGCGCGTCGGGCGTTTTCAAAGTCCCGCTTTTGACGCCGAGTATGAAAAAGAACATTCCGATGGCGGACATATTTATAAATGTGGAAATGCCGTTGTAAGGCTTAATAATAAAATCTAGCGCGTCAACGACATTGGCGCCAAGAAAAGTCTTGAGATTACCGAGCAAAACCAAAAAAATCTGAAAACCGAGCGGCGCAATTAAAAGCCATTTCGCCCACGGAATTTTTTTGTCCACGCTCCAGCGTTCGGGAAAATAAAGCGCGAACAGAAATATTGACAAAGCCCAACCGCTAAAAAAAATGCTGTTGTAAAATTCAACCAGCGTGTTTCGCGCGTACCCTTTCAGCCCGACGGCGCTGAAACCGAGTAACATAAACAGCAAAAGCCAAGCCAGAAAAACTTTCGGACGAACGAGAACCACATAAAATCCGAGCAGAATGCAGAACGTCGGCATCCCATACGCAAAAAGAAATGCGGCGACGAGACGACTGTAAAAACTTACGTCTCTTTCAATCTTCGCGGGCTTAAAACTTATTTCCAGATTTTCAGTCTGCCCGTCCGCATCGGTTCGCGCCACCGTCAGAATCATATTCGCGTTGGGGTCTGCCTTTGCTATTTCTTCAAAATACTCGTCGTTGGTTTTAATGTTTCTTCCGTTGACGGCGACGAGCTTGTCTTTAACTTTCAATCCGGCTTTTTCCGCGCCCGGACGAACTGTAATAACTTCACCGTTGACAATCAGAGGCATATCAATCTGGCTTGCGGTGACATTAAATCCTTTGAAAACATTGCTCTAGTGAATTGCCAGAACCGAAAGGGCGAGGGCAAACAAAACGAAAAGCGGAATGTAGAGAAGCGTTGGCTTTTTCATAAATTATTGAAGCTTTTACAGTTATTTTTTACTTCAAAAGGAAAGTTCTGACAAGGTTTTTTTCTATGTTTCCGCAAAATAGGCGAAAGTTGCACAAATCTTTGCTTTGCAAATACTAAATGAATGCGACTTTTATTCGTAGAATTATAAAATTTCGTTCAGGAAACTCATTCCGTTTTTTAACTCGAAATCAAAATTCTCCGCAATCGTTTGCCCGATGTCAGCTAGACTTTCGCGCGTTCCGAGATTTACGTTTTGTTTTGCTTGCCTTCCATAAACCAGAAGCGGCGCGTATTCGCGCGTGTGGTCTGTGCCGCGATAAGTCGGGTCGTTGCCGTGGTCGGCGGTGATTATTATTAAATCGTCTTCGCGCAAAGCGTCGAGAATCTGCGGCAGACGAATATCGAATTCTTCGAGCGAGCGAGCGTAACCTTCGACATCGCGGCGATGCCCGTAAAGCATATCGAAGTCAACCAAATTCGAGAAAATCAACCCGCGCGAATTTCGGTTTAACGCTTTGATTGTCTGGTCAATTGATTGCTGGTTATTCTTAGCAGTTAAATCTTCGGTTACGCCGCACGAGTCGTAAATCGAAGCGATTTTACCGACGCAGACGACATCCAAATTCGTCTCGCGTAAAAGCGGTAAAAGATTGTCCGGCGGCGGAATGGCGTAATCGTGGCGGTTTTCAGTGCGCTTGAAGTCGTTTGCGGCGCGTCCGACAAACGGACGCGCGATTACGCGCCCGACTTTATCTGCGCCGTCGAGAATTCGGCGGGCGATTTCACAAATTTCATAGAGACGTTCGACCGGAATCACTTCTTCGTGAGCAGCGATTTGAAACACGGAATCGGCGGACGTATAAACAATCGGCATACCGGTTTCGATATGCTCTTCGCCGAATTGTTTGATGATTTCCGTGCCTGACGCCGCGGCGTTAGCCAGCACGCCGGGAACGTTTGCTTCGCGGACAAAACGATCCAGAATCCGTTCAGGAAAGCCGTCGGGGAAAGTCGGAAACGCTTCGTCTAAAACAATTCCGGCGATTTCCCAGTGTCCGGTCGTCGTGTCTTTACCGTTTGATTTCAAAGCGCATTTGCCGTAACTGCCCGTCGGATTTTCGATTGCCGGAAGATTCGCCAATGGACGAATATTACCCAAACCGAGTTTTTGCATATTTGGCAGCGCGACTTTTCTCGATTCCAAAGTATGCCCGAGCGTGTCCGCTCCGGCGTCGCCCCAACTTTCGGCGTCCGGCATTTCCCCGATACCCGCGCTGTCCAAAACCATCAAAACGATTCGATTAAATTTACTATTCATAGCTGGAATATTACTTTAGAGACAAGATAAAAGCCAGAATCGAATGTTTGTCGCAAATTGTCGGCAGTAATGTTTGCTGGTATGATAACAAAGCTAGAACTCGCGTTATAATCAGGTAAATAATAGGCAAACTAACAGCAAAAGTAAAAGTAACCGAAGGCGGCAGAATCGTCATTCCGGCAAAAATGCGGCAAGCCCCGGACATCGAAATCGGCGAAAATGTAACTCTCAGCGTAAATGACAATACGTTGCAAATTATTACGCACAAAGAAGCGTTGCGGAGAATTCAAGCATTGGTTCGCAGGCACTTTCCCGAAGGAGTTTCGCTGGTTGACGAACTGATAAAAGAACGGCGCGAGGAGGCGATTGATGAATAGAGAAACGTCCGTGCTTGATTCCTCAGCGATTTTAGCCGTTTTAAACTTAGAAAAAGGTGCTGAAAAAGTCGCACCTTTGCTGTCGAACTCGATAGTCAGCAGCGTCAACATAGCAGAGGTTTTGACAAAAAATGTCGAAAGAAACATTTCTTTGGACAATGCTCTGTAAGATTTTCTCAGGCTCGGTTTGAAAATCGTCGAATTTGACGTAAAACAAGCCGCTAAAGTCGCTCAACTGAGACCTTTAACAAAACATCTCGGTTTGTCTCTTGGCGACAGAAGTTGTCCGGCACTGGCGATTTTGGAAAACGCCGTCGTCGTAACAGCCGATAAAACTTGGATGAAACTAAATTTCTGCCCAATCGAAGTCATTCGTCAATTCGTCGGAGCGGTGTAACCTTCACGGGCGCGAATTTGCGCGCCGACCGGAACGCCTTTGAGTTCTACTTTTATTTTTCGGTAACTTCCGTCGCGCTTTTCGTTCGACGAATAATAGCCGAGACTGTATTTTGTGCCGATTTCCTGCGCGACTTTGGCAAAAGCGTTTCTGGCTTCGCTCAAATCGGCGACCGGGAAAACTCTGCCGCCCGAAGTTTTCGCTAAACCGTTCATCTCGAAATCCGCAATTTCGTAAAGTTTTTTGCTGATGGCGAGACGTTCAAAATCTCCCAGCTGGCAGAAGTTGGAAACCTTTTCGATGTTCGATTTCGAGTTAAACATTCGGTAATAACGGCGAATTTGCGCTTGCGAAAAACGCATTGTGCCTTCACAATCGCCGAGCAGATTATCTTCAAAAAATTCGCGCGTATCAACCTGTATAAAATAAGAAACGACACCGGCTTGCGCAAATTCATCGCGCGCTTCGGCAAAACCTCCGACGCTGGTCGAATCAACGCCGTCTGTTAAAGCGACGAGGGCGCGCCGCCCGCGGAATTCTTCTTTCGGTTCTTCGCTAAAAACGATTTCGGTAATCTTCATCAACCCGTCGTAATAAGGCGTTCCGTTGCTTGTTTTAACTTGCGCGAGAACATTTTTTAATTTAGCGCGGTCGCTGGTCAAATTTGTCAAAACTTCGCTGACCGCAACCGATTTGTTATCTCTTACAGAACTCTTAAAGGCGACAATCGAAACGCGGTCACCGGCACGCAAAGAGTTGATAAAACTTTCGGCGGAGCGCTTGATAAGTTCCAAATCCGAACGAGCCGAACCCGAAGTGTCGAGCAGCAGAGCAACTTCAAACGGCGCGTTTGTCGCGGCAAAATCCGCAATTTCCTGGCGCTTTCCGTCTTCGTAAATGACAAAGTTGCTTTGCTTTAAGTTCAGCAGAGGCTTGCCGCTTTTGTCCGTTACAACAAAAGGAACGTCAACCAATTGCGTGTCAACGCGCAAAACTTCTTCGTCTTCTTCCTTTTTAGGCGGATTTTTATCTTGAGCAAGAGAATTTATCGAAAATCCCAAACCGATAAACAGCAATAAAAAAAACGTTTCAATTCGCATTATAAAAACCTCGCGTCAGTTTTCATTTTATAAAATTGTAGCAATTTTTTCATCAATCACATATTTTTTAATAAATTTTCCGCGCGGCAGAGCCGCGAGGTATTGAATCGGAATTTTTTATTTTCCTTATTTCCGTAGCAGAGCTACGGGGAATTAAACCTATAAGGAACGATTAAAAATTTGTTACACGATTTAGATGCTTGTATCCATATTTAAATTGTTTTGTGATATTATCTGCCAAATCAATTCGAGTCGAAACAATCGGTCTTTTCTTTGGATTAAATTTTTCAGCTTGCTCTACTTTGCCGCCAGATGTTCAAGTTGTGCGTTTACGTTTGGAAATAATCTGAGCGTAACGCTTCGGCAAAAAAAATTTTACGAGCGCTTTCTTTGTTTTAGAGTTTCTACGATGTCTGCCAATTCCAATTCCTTCGCTTCGAGTAAAATAAGAAAATGAAAAAGCAAATCGGCGGCTTCCGCTTTGAAAAGCTCGCGGTCGTCGTCCTTAGCCTCGATAATTAACTCGACTGCTTCTTCGCCGACCTTTTGCGCGATTTTGTTGATGCCTTTTTGAAAAAGTTGTGAAGTATAAGAATTTTTATTCGGATTTGCTTTGCGTTCGCGTATTGTTTTTTCGAGTTCGGACAGAAAGTTTTCCGTCTCGTTTTTCTCGTCGAAACAAGTATCTGCGCCGGTATGACAAATCGCGCCGGTCGGATTTGCTTTTATCAAAATCGTGTCGCGGTCGCAATCAAACAGGATTTCTTTTACGCCGAGAAAATTTCCGCTCGTTTCGCCCTTTATCCACAGAGTTTGTCGTGAACGCGAAAAAAATGTAACTAAATTGCTGCATTTTGTTTTCTCGAACGCTTCGCAGTTCATATAGCCGAGCATCAAAACTTTTCCGGTTTGCGCGTCCTGCACAATCGCCGGAACAAGCCCGTCTGCCGATTTTTCAAAATTGATTTTCATACTTCTTCGACCACCGATTTCTATATTCTCACCGAAATGTCATTTTCTTTCAGATATTTTTTCAACTGAAAAATTTCAATTTCACGAAAGTGAAAAATACTCGCGGCAAGCGCAGCATCGGCTTTTCCCTCTTCAAAAACTTCGACAAAATGTCGCCTGCTTCCCGCGCCGCCCGAAGCAATCACCGGAACATTTACGGCTTCGGAAACCGCTCGCGTCAGTTCGATTTCAAAACCTTTTTTCGTTCCGTCGGCATTCATCGAAGTCAAAAGAATTTCGCCCGCACCTGATTCGACGCCTTTTTTTGCCCATTCGACAGCTTTTAATTCGGTCACTACTCGTCCTCCGTTTAAGAAAACCAGCCATTCATTTTCCACAAATTTTGCATCAATCGCCAAAACCACACACTGCGAGCCGAAGTTTTTCGCGGCGTCTTCCAGAATTTTCGGATTTTTGACGGCAGAAGTATTTATCGAAACTTTGTCCGCGCCCGAATTTAATAAAACATCAATGTCTTCAACGGAATTGATGCCGCCGCCGACGGTAAACGGAATATTGATTTGCGCCGCAACTTTTCGGACTAATTCGCTCAAAGTTTTACGCTTTTCATCGGTCGCCGTAATATCTAAAAAAATGAGTTCGTCCGCGCCTTGCTCGCTGTAAATTTTGGCAAGTTCGACCGCATCGCCCGCGTCGCGCAAGTTTATAAAATTAGTTCCTTTGACCGTGCGCCCGTCTTTTACGTCGAGACACGGAATTATTCGTTTTGCCAACATTTTTCGATACGAAACAGAACGCGGACAGACAGCATGTGAAATATTTATGAAATTAAATTAGTTAAAAATTCATTATTTTTCCGCGTTTTATTCTTTTACCTAAAACTTTCCAATTCTTCCAGAGATATTTTTCCTTCATAAATCGCTTTGCCGACGATTACGCCCGCGCACCCAATTTTTTCAAGCTCAAAAATATCCTCGATTCGGCTCACGCCGCCGCTGGCAATAAGTTTTAATTTCGGCAGACGCGCCAGAATTTGCGCGTAGAGCTGATTTGCCGAACCTTGCAAAAGACCGTCTTTGCCGATGTCCGTGCAGAAAACTTGGCGTGCGCCTCGGGAAAAAAAGTTTTCTAAAAACGGTAGAATTTTTATTGCAGTCGCCGTCTGCCAGCCGTCTATCGCCAAACAATCTTTTTTTACGTCCGCGCCGAGCAGAATTTTTTCGCTTCCGTAACGGTCGAGCCACGCGAAAAACTTTTCCGGTTCTTTAACCGCAGCGCTTCCAACACTTACCATTTTCGCGCCCGCTTCAAAAACAGACTGAATATCTTTTTCGGTCTTGATGCCGCCGCCGAAATCAACGGTTAAATTCGTATTTCCGGCAATCGTTTCCAAAACTTTCAGATTGACGAGTTTTCCGCTTTTTGCGCCGTCTAAGTCAACAATATGAAGACGTTTCAAACCGGCGGCTTCAAACTTTGTCGCCGCTTCTAGCGGATTTTCATTGTAGATTTTCTTGCGCGCAAAATCGCCCTGCGCGAGCCGTACGCATCTGCCGTCAATTAAATCTATAGCCGGAATTATCTCAATCATATTGTATCAATCCACTAAGTAAGACGAAGAAAAGGCAAAAAACGTCGCGTGTTCTTCGTGTTACTTAGTGGATTATATTTCCAAAAAATTTTCCAAAATCCGCGCTCCGACCGCGCCGGATTTTTCCGCGTGAAACTGCACGGCATAAAAGTTTTCATGCCGAATCGCCGCACTGAAATTCAAGCCGTAATCGCACGCCGCAATCGTTTTCGTTCCGCTTTCGACATAAAAGCTATGCACGAAATAAACGAAGGAATCTTCGGCAATGCCTTTTAACAAATCCGACTTCACATCAAAGATATTGTTCCAGCCGATTTGCGGAATTTTCAAACTTTCGCTTTCAAATTTTTTAACTCTATACGGCAGAATTCCCAAACATTTCGTTTCATTTTCTTCGGACGATTCGCACAAAAGCTGCATTCCGAGACAAATTCCCAAAACCGGCTGCTTGAGCGAAATGATTGTTTTATCTAAATTGCGCCCGCGTAAGTAATTCATCGCGCTTGACGCTTCGCCGACGCCCGGAAAGATAACTTTATCAGCCGTCTGCAAAATGTCAGCTTCGTCTGTCAATACCGGTTCAATCCCCAAACGGTTGAGCGCGTTTTTGACCGATTCAACGTTTCCGGCGTTGTATTTGACAATTGCGACTTTCATAAATTTCACACCACGGAGACAAAGAATTTTTAGCCACGAATTACACGAATATCACGAATGAAAACAGTTGAAAATATTTCGTGTAATTCTTGGCTAAAGTTTTCCTTTCGTGGTTGGCAAATTCGCATCGTTCGCATCGCGCTTGACCGCCATTTTCACGGCTTTTGCAAACGCTTTGAAAATCGCTTCAATTTTGTGATGCTCGTTTGCGCCTTCGGCTTTAATGTTCAAATTGCATTGCGCTTTGTCGGTAAAAGATTTGAAAAAATGAAAAAACATCTCCGTCGGCATTTTGCCAATCATTTCGCGCCGGAAATCGGCTTCCCAGACAATCCAATTGCGCCCGCCGAAATCAACCGCGACTTGCGCCAGACATTCGTCCATCGGAAGCACAAAACCGTAACGCGCCATTCCGCGTTTGTCCTTCAAAGCCAGACAAAACGCTTCGCCCAGAGCAATTGCCGTATCTTCAACGGTGTGATGCTCATCAATATGAAGGTCGCCTTTCGCCGAAATTCGCAAATCAACCGCGCCGTGTCTGGCGATTTGTTCGAGCATATGGTCGAAAAAGGAAATTCCGGTAGAAATTTCGGCTTCGCCCGCGCCATCCAAATTCAGCTCAATCGTAATTTCGGTCTCATTTGTTTTGCGCGTGTGCCGGATTTTGCGCGGCGGAAGTTTCAGGAATTCGTAAATCTCGCGCCAATTCTCCGTAACTAGGGTGACTGTTTCGTCGTTTGGCGGCACATCGTAATTTTTTATAAAAATCGCTTTTGCGCCCAGATTTTTCGCCAGTTGAACATCAGTTAATCGGTCGCCGATAACAAAAGAATTCGCCAAATCGTAATCGCCGTCCAGGTATTTTGTTAAAAGTCCGGTGTTTGGTTTTCGCGTCAATTTATTTTCGTGCGCGAAACTGCGGTCAATGAAAACATCGGCAAACTTGATTCCTTCATTTGCAAGAATTTCCATCATTAAACTCTGCACCGGATGAAAAGTTTCTTCGGGAAAACTCGTCGTGCCGAGTCCGTCTTGATTGCTAATTATCACCAATTCATAATCGGTTTCACGCGCGATTTTTCCCAAATAGGTAATGGCAAGAGGCAAAAATTTGAACTTCTCGAAGCTGTCAACCTGAAAATCGGTTGGCGGCTCGGCTATTAAAGTTCCGTCGCGGTCTATAAATAAAACTTTTTTCATAAGTTAATTTCCACCACAGATAGATACAGAGAACACAGAGAAAAACAAGAAAACCGGAGCTAATTTTTTACTAAATCGCACTTCCGAAAACTCTGTGTCTCTGTGGTGAATCTTTCTCCAAACTTACTTAATGTTTCGATTAAAGCTGTGTTTTCCTCAGGCATTCCGATTGTAATTCGCAAACACCCCGCGCAAAGCTCGACATTATTTCGATTGCGCACGACAATTTTTTCGTCAAGCAAAAACTTGTAAATCCTCTCCGCATCCGTGGTTTTCACCAAAACAAAATTCGCGTCCGACGGATAAATTTTTGTAACGAATGAAAACCGGCGCAAATTTTCAACCAGCTTTTCACGTTCGGAAACGATTTCGGCAATCGTTTTATCGACTTGAGATTTATTTTTCAAAGCCTGCAAAACCGTTTCCTGCGCGATTTGGCTGACGTTATACGGCGGCTTTACTCGGTTAAAAAGCTCAATTGTTTTCTGATTCGCAAACGCCAGACCGACGCGCAACCCGGCTAAACCCCAAGCCTTTGAAAACGTCTGTAAAATAACCAGATTCGGAAAATTTTTTATCTCCGAAACCAACGAATTTTCTGAGGAAAAGTGAACGTAAGCCTCGTCAACGACAATAATTCCCTGAAAATCTTTTACCAATTTCAAAATATTTTCACGCTCGAAAGAATTTCCCGTCGGATTGTTCGGTGAACAAACGAAAAGCAGTTTTGTATTTTCGCAGGTCGCTTGTTTTATTGCTTCAAAATCAAGCTCGAAATTTTCTCTCAAATTTGCGCGTTTTACCTTTATGTCGTTTATTTCCGCTGAAACTTGATACATTCCGTAAGTCGGCGGGCAAATCAAAACATTATCGATTTGCGGACGGCAAAAAATGCGAAAGAGTAAATCAATCGCTTCATCACTTCCGTTTCCGACGAAAATTTCAGACGGCTTGACATCGTTCCACTCGGCAATTTTTTGCTTGATTGTCGTTTGCAAAGGATCTGGATAACGATTGTAATTTTGCGCGAGCGGAGAGCCGAAACTGTTTTCGTTTGCGTCGAGAAAAATCTGCGCTGTGCCGCTAAATTCTTTCCTGGCGGAAGAATACGGCGTTAGATTTCTGACGTTTTCCCGAACAAGTTTTTCTAAATTAAACATAAAAATATTTAGCCGCGAACAAACACGAAAAGACACGAAAGTTTTGTTTTTTATTTTTCGTGTTCATTCGTGTTTGTTCGCGGCTAATTTCTCCAAACGAATCGAAATAGCATTTTTGTGCGCATCCAAGCCTTCGGCTTCCGCCATACATTCGATTGTTCGACCGAGATTTCCGACGCCTTCTTCATTCAATTTTTGAAACGTGATTTTTTTGACGAAACTGTCTAAAGATACGCCGCTAAACGCTTTTGCAAAACCGTTTGTCGGCAAAGTGTGATTTGTGCCGGAAGCGTAATCGCCCGCGCTTTCGCACGAGTAATTGCCAATGAAAACCGAACCGGCATTGACGATTTTTTCGGCAACCTCATCGGCGTTTTCGCAAGTCAAAATCAAATGTTCGGCGGCGTATTCGTTCAAAAGTTCGACGGCTTCATCTATATTTTCCACCAAAATCGCTTTTGAGTTTTCCAGCGCTTTCGAAGCAATCGCTTTTCTCGATAATTTTGCAAGCTGTTTGTCGAGTTCGATTAATGTTTCGTCGATAACTTTTTCGCTAGTCGAGACAAGTAAAACCTGACTGTCAACGCCGTGTTCGGCTTGCGATAATAAATCAGCCGCGACAAACGCCGGAACGCAGGTTTCATCGGCTATAATTGCGACTTCCGAAGGTCCGGCTGGCATATCAATCGCCGTGCCGTATTGCCCGACGAGTTGTTTGGCGCAAGTTACAAACTGATTGCCGGGACCGAAAATTTTATAAACTTTTGGTACGGTTTCGGTTCCGAAAGCCATCGCGCCGATTGCCTGCACACCTCCGATTTTGAAAACTTTAGTGATACCGCAAACCTTTGCGGCATAAAGCGTTGCGTCGTTTATTTTGCCGTTGCGGGCGGGCGGTGAACACACGACGATTTCTTTGCAACCGGCGATTGCTGCCGGAACGCCGAGCATCAAAACAGTCGAAAAAAGCGGCGCGCTTCCCGCCGGAACATAAAGACCGACTCTCTGAATCGGCACGGATTTGCGCCAGCAGAAAACGCCCGGTGTCGTTTCGATAACTTCGGGTTTTTCAATTTGCGCGCGGTGAAATTTTTCGATATTTGATTTGGCAACATTGATTGCCGTTTTCAGTTCGTCGGAAACTTTTTTTTCGGCTTCGTCAAATTCAGTCTCTGACACCTGAAAATCTTTAAGCTCAACCGAATCGAGAACTTTGGTAAAATGCCGAACGGCTTCATCGCCGTCTTTTTTGACACCGTTTAAGATATTTTGCACGTGCCTTTCCAAACTTTTTGTCTCGAATACCGGACGCTCCAAAATCTCTCTCCAAATTGCTTTTTCAGGATAACGAATCGTTTTCATAAAATTTATTTGTGAATTATAAATGGTAAATAGCAAATAAAAAATTCTGTTTTCAATTGCTCTCTTTACAATTTGTCAATTTTCTATTTACAAGAGTTTCAGCTTATCATCTGGTCAATCGAAAGCACCAAAATTCCTTCCGCGCCTTTGTTTTTAAGGCTTTCGACAATTTCCCAAAAATCGTTTTCGTTAATAACCGAATGCACCGAACTCCAGCCGGTCTCGGCAAGCGGCATCACAGTCGGGCTTTTAATTCCCGGAAGAAGATTTATAATTTCTTTCAATTTTTCATTAGGCGCATTGAGCAGAATGTATTTGTTTTGTCTGGCTGCCTTAACGGCTCTGATACGAAAAACCAGTTTTTCAAGAATAATGTGCAAATCCGCCGCGAGATTTTTTCTTTGGATTAAAACCGCTTCGGAAGTCATTACGATTTCAACTTCACGCAGATTGTTGGTAAAAAGCGTGCTTCCCGAGCTTACCAAATCACAAACGGCGTCCGCCAATCCGATCGACGGCGCAATTTCTACCGAGCCGCTGATTGTATGAATTTCCGCCGTTACATTGTTTTTTTCAAGAAAATTGCTCAGTACTTTCGGGTAGCTGGTCGCTACTCGTTTACCGTTGAGGTTTTCGATTGATTGGTAACTGAAGGATTTTGGTACGGCAAGAGCAAGGCGACATTTGCCGAAACCAAGTCTTTCGCGTGTTATGACATCCCTTTCTGCTTCAGCCAAAACGTTTTCACCGACGATACCGATATCGGCTACGCCGTCGGCGACATATTCGGGAATATCGTCGTCGCGCAGGAAAAAGATTTCGAGCGGAAAGTCCTGCGCGACGGATATGAGTTTGCCCGAACCGTTGTTAAAAGAAATTCCGCACGTTCTCAACAAGCCAATCGAATCTTCGCTCAAGCGTCCCGATTTCTGCACTGCAATTTTTAAATTCTGTTTGTTCATACAAAGGTAAACCCACCACGACTTGGATAAGTTATCTCCGGTTCGCGCGGTGAATTAAAACTATTTTTTACGGATTAAATAAACGGAATTATTTCGCGCGATGATGATGATGAACCGCGTGATGACGATGATGAAGTTGATTGATAAAAATTTTCATCGGTTTTTATATTTACAACATAGCCGATAAGTTTTTGCAAGTTACCCGTGTTTTTCTTTGTTGGCATTATAATTGCGTCTGCAAAAAATCAATTGAATGTTTATTTAATGTATTAAATTTATACTTTATCCGCTTTGATTGGTTTGAAATTGAGGTGAATTATGACGAAAAAAGTTCTTATCGTTGAAGATTATGAAGATACACGTGGCTTTATGAAGTTTTTACTCGAAAGTTACGGTTATAAAGTTTCAGAAGCAACCGACGGGCGAGAAGCAGTCGAAAGCGTCAAGCAGGAATTTCCCGACCTTATTTTAATGGATATGTCTATGCCGGAAATGGACGGGTTGACCGCCACGAAAATAATTAGAGAATTCGACGGTACGGCGAAACTGCCGATTATTGCCGTTACCGCACACGGCGAATCTTATTATCGTAAAGCGATTGAAGCCGGCTGCGACGATTTGATAAATAAACCGCTCGACTTCGGCGTTCTCGACTCGATTCTTCATCAATATCTTACGCCGTAATTTACGGTAGAAAATTAGTTTTATATAATAAAGCGCCGCCGCAAAGACTTGTAATTATCTTTGACGCGGTGTTTTATTTTTTTTAAATATGCATTATGCCGAAAAAATTCAACTACCAGCAAATTCAAGGAATCGAAACTAACACAAACGTAACCGCCGAGTTTATAAAAAATGTAGAAGAGATAGCGGCGCGTTTGAAAACAAAACCCGAATACCTTTTCGCGGCAATAAGTTTTGAAACAGCCGGAACTTTCAGCCCGTCAATCCAAAATGCAATCGGCGCGACCGGCTTGATTCAATTTCTGAAAAATACGGCAATCGCGCTCGGTACAACAACCGACCGATTGAAAAATATGACAGCGACCGCACAGCTCGAATATGTTGAAAAATACTTCGAGCCTTTTCGAGGCAAACTCAACTCGCTGGAAGACGTATATACAACAATTCTTTCGGGCGCGCCGAAAAAATCAGACGACGTTCTTTTCACTGCCGACACACCCGCGTATAAATTAAATCCGCTCGATTGGAACGGCAACGGGAAAATTACGGCAGGCGAAGCGACGACCGTTGTCGCCGCACGAATGTTCGGCGGCGTCAAAGTCGTACAGCAAAAACTTCTTGATGCGGGTTTTGTTCCCGCGAAGTTCAAAGCCGGATTTGTTGACGGAAAATGGGGCGCGAACACATCAAAAATTTTAGCCGCCTATCAAAAAACAAAACGCCTTCCGGCGACCGGCTTGATTGACGAAGCAACCGGACTTGCTTTATTTCCCGACAGTTACAAAAAATATAAAAACCCTGAAAGTAAAATTTTAGAAAGCGGCGACACGGGCGAAGCAGTCAAAAAACTGCAATATGATTTGATAACGCTCGGTTATCTGGAGATGGAAAAAGTCGGCAGCGGTTTCGGTAATTTCGGTCTCCAAACCAAAACGGCAGTCGGAAAATTTCAAGCCGATTTGGGTTTGCCGATTACCGGTAAATACGGTGAAGTCGAGCAAAAAGCCGTCGCCAATATTCAAAAAGGAATTGCAAGAGGAAACGCGAACACGCAAATTACAAAAGCGATTCAAAACCGTCTTGTAAAAAAAGGCTATTTGACGAAAACCCAGGTAAATACAGGTTACGGAAATTACGGTTTGCAAACAGAAACAGCGGTTAAGAAATTTCAAACAGAGAATAAACTTCAACCAAACGGAATTGTCGAAACAAAAACTTACAAAATTTTATTCAATCAAACAGCCGTTGCAAAACTCATAGAATCCGGTGAAATAGCTGCGAAAGACGGCAAGTATTACAAGGTTGCGGCGGATATTTTGGTAACCGAAAGGCTGCAAAAGAAAGTTGAAAATTTAGCCGAAGAGTATTTCAAAACAACTGGCGATAAACTCATAGTAACCAGCGGTTATCGTCCGCCGGAACGTCAGGCACAGGCGATGTATGACAAAATCGTTTTTGAAGGCGAGAAAGCGGTTCGAGATTTATACGCGAATAAATCGGCGATAGATGAAATCTTAAATGCTTTCCGCTCGAACAAAGGCAATCCGCCGAACGCTGTCAAGGCGATGACAAAAACAATCGAAAATCAAACAAAACAAAGTCCGCCGATTTTCATTTCAAATCATCTGCTCGACAACGCCGTTGACGTTAGAAAACCAACAACCGATTTGATTTCTCTGCAAAAGGCGGCAAGCAAAATTGGCGGGCGCGTCATTGCCGAAGGCGACCATTATCACATCGAATTAAGTTAGAAAACATCATAACCTGCCTGAACAATAACAAAAGCAGGTTTTGCGTTGCTTTGCGTGAACCTTCGCGCTCTTTGCGTTACTTCTTTTTTACAAAATTTGTAACGCAAAGGAGCGCAAAGAGAACTTTCTTTTTATTTCCGGCTGACGAAATGATTGTCTGTTACCCAAAACCGCCAGGGGTTTTCGGCAAATTCTTCGGCGTAATCAATGCCGATGCGTCTGCCGGAAGAAATTTCCGAAACTGAAAATGTTTTAAAATCCTCCAGCCAAATCTCGTCTCCGAGCAAATCTTTGTCATTAAATCTGCGGTCAATGCCGAGCGCGATGCAAAGTTTTCCCGGACCGGACGCGAGATTTTTGTCAAGCATTTTTACATTCGGTTTTTTACTTTTTGCGCTACGATTCCAGCGCATAATTTCAATGTTTTCTAACGGTTCGACGGCGCGAATCAAAATCGCGTGCGGAACGTCTTTAGCGCCGACAACGACGTTAAACTGAAAATACATTCCGTAAATAAAAAAAATATAAACCGTCCCGCCGACGGCGAACATTGTTTCGGTGCGTTTCGTGCGGCGATTGCCGTAAGAATGCGCGGCTTTGTCAATCGCGCCTAAATACGCTTCGGTTTCGACAACCATTGTCGAAACTCTTTCGCCTGTTTCGGTCGGAACAACCAGAAGTTTACCGAGCAATTCTCGAGCAATTTGTAAGGTATCGTCGCGTGTGTAAAATTCACGCGGAAGTTTTTTCATAAAAGCTGCGGAACACGGATTTTGGCGGGTTGAAAATAGATTTCCACGGAATTTTTATAAAAAATTTATCTGTGCCAATCCGTATTTTTCCGCGAAAATCTGTGTTCTATTCTTTCCCGAAATCAGGCGGATAGTAAATCAATTCGACCACATTTCCGCCGACGCCTTTCGTGTAAAAAGAGACGGTTTTATCGCGGTGTTCTTTGACAGGACGATTTTCGCGTTCGGCTGCTGCTTGCAATTCTTCCAGCGTTTCGACGCGCATTCCGATATGCGCCGGATGTTTTGAATTCGGCGGCAGCAAGGCGATTCCAAAACCGCGCACGTCGCGCATCATCGCCCAATCTTCGTAAATCGTCTCGACTGAAAATCCGAGACGTTTATATTCCTCGACATCTCTGGTCAAGTCTTCGCATTTGACAGCCAAATGGTCAACCGTTCCTGCAAAACGCGAGTTATTTTCTTTGTTCATAATTTTTTAAATCCGCTCCGTTTAAATTTTACCAATTAAAAGGCAAACAAAAAAGATTGTCTGCTAAATTTTATTATTACTTTGATTTCTTTTCCCAACCTGTAATTTGTTCGCCTGAATTTATATTTTTTTACAATTGAAGTTTCTAATTTTACCGCTTTTATAAACCGGCTTTGAAATTATTTTAATCCGAAACACCGGATTCGCCGTTCCCGAAATACGAATTTGTCATTGCTGATAGTTAAACGGCTGGCGGGATACGGGAAAAATTCATGTTGGATTCTGCACGAGATTCTCAAGAAGTTTGTCGTCATTGACATTCAAACAAATCAAGCGTAAATTCTCTTTAAGATGCTTGTGAAACTTTTCTCAAAACTTGGAGCAGTAATTAAATATGGCAAACAAAAAAGTTATAATCATCGGCGGCGGTTTCGGCGGACTTTTCACCGCGCTTGATTTAAGTAGAAACGCAGTAGACGTAACTCTTGTCAGCGACACCGACCATTTTTGTTTTCGACCGCTTTTGTACGAATACTTGAGCGGCGAAGTCGAGGCGTGGCACATCGCGCCGGATTATAAGGAACTGATTGACGAAAAGATAAATTTTGTGCGCGGCGAAGTCGAAACAATTGATTTCAACGCAAAGCAAATTAAAGTCTCTACGCGCAAAGAATTGTTCGATTACGACGCTTTGGTTTTGGCTGTCGGCGGCACAACAAATTTTTGGAACATTGCGGGCGCGGAAGAATTTGCGCTTCCCTTTCGTGCGATTGCGGACGCCGATAAATTGCGGCGCAAAATGGTCAACGCGCTTGATTTGATTTCGCCGACGCTTGCGCCGCAAGATGCCCGCGAGCGATTGACTTTTGCCGTTGTCGGCGGCGGAGCGAGCGGCGTCGAACTCTCTACAAAAATGTCTGATTTGCTCATTGATGCTTTTCAAAGACGCGGGTTAAAAGGCGAGCCGCACGTTTTATTAGTAGAGATGAGCGACCGGCTCGTTCCCGGAATGGGCGAAGACATACGCGATTACGTCGAAAAAACTTTGCGCGAAAAGCACATTGACGTTCATTTGCAGACAAAGGTTTTGGAAGTCAAACCGAACTCAATCGTATCCGAACACAATGGAAAACAAACCGAAGTCGCAACCGTCGCAACCGTCTGGACGGCGGGCGTAAAAGTTAATTCGTTGATTGAAAAACTCGATTTGCCCAAAGATAAAAATGGCTTGATTCTGGTTAAACCGACTTTGCAGGTCGAAGATTTCGACAATGTTTTCGCGCTCGGCGACACCGCCAAAGTCGAATCGGTCGAGCCAAAACTTGCTGGAACGGCGCAACTTGCGTTTCAAGAATCAGCGCTGGCGGCTGACAATATAAAAGCGTTTTTCAGCGGTAAAGAATTCAGAACGAAACACTTTGAAGAACTCGGCGAAGCGGTCAGTCTCGGCACGCACAACGCGGCGGTTCTGGTCGGCGGAAACGTAATCGGCGGCGTGATTGCGCGTGATGCGCGTTTTGCGCTGTACACTTCACGCCTTCCGACGTGGCATCACCGCCTAAAAGTCGGCGCAAGCTGGTTTTTTGAAGGCACGACGCCAAAGCCGCTTAAGTCGTTGGGAATAAGTTAAATGATGAATGATGAATTAAAGAAATCGTCTTACATTCACCATTCATCATTCGCTTTATGCTAGTGCCGGATTTTTTACAACCGCGATAAACGGCAGATTTCTGTATCTTTCCGCCGCGTCTAGACCGTAGCCGACGACGAATTTGTTCGGAACTTGGAAGCCGCAATAATCAATTTTCAATTCTTTAACGATGCGCGGTTCGGGTTTGTCGAGCAAGGAAACGAGTTTAACGGAATTTGCGCCGCGCGATTGTAAATTTGTGAGAAGGTAAGAAAGCGTCAAACCCGTATCGACAATATCTTCGACGACGAGCAAATCTTTTCCTTCGACGGCAACGTCCAAATCTTTGATTATGCGAACTTCGCCCGAAGATTTTTGCGCCTTGCCGTAACTCGAAACAGCCATAAATTCGAGCGAAACCTTTAGATTCACTTCGCGCATCAAATCTGACAAAAACACGCACGCGCCTTTTAAGATTCCGATTAAAATCGGTTCTCGCCCGGCGTAATCAGTTGTGATTTGCGCGCCGAGTTCTTCGACGCGCGCGTTTATTTGCGCGGCTGAGAGCAAAGTTTCAAAATTAGGATTCTCAAATTCGGTTGTCATACGTTTGATTTAAAATGCTTTTTGGAAATACTATTTGAGCAACGGCGAAACGTCAAATTTGATAAAATGATTTATGGCTCAAGATAAAGAAACGCGCGAGCGCGTGCGCGAGTTGGTCAAGCAGGTTTTGGCGAACGTTCCGACAGTCGAAGAGACGGAAGAAAAGACGCCGCCGGAAAATCGTTCGCGGCAGCCGGAAATTTTTCCGCAGCGTGTCGTCGTCAATTCGCTCAAAGAAGAAATCGGCAGAGATTTCGACCGCGACGAATCGGCAAAAAGTTTGATAACCGAAGACGATTTGCGCGGGCTTGATGTCGGCGCTCGTTTGCGCGTTACCGATGATGCAAAATTCACATCGCTTGCCGAGGATTTTATCCGGGGGAAAAGTATCGTTTTAATAAAAAAATCTTCGCGCCGCGCTTCCGTGAAAGTTAAAACCGTCGCCGTCGGATGCGACCACGGCGGTTTTGAGTTCAAAGAACAACTAAAAGATTTTCTCGAAAATTTAGGTTTGCAAACACGCGATTTCGGCACAAACTCAAAAGACGCGGTTGATTACCCGGACTTTGCTCACCAAGTCGCCAAAGCCGTTTCGGAAAAAACAGCAGACGTTGGAATTATCATTGACGGCGCGGGCATCGGTTCGGCGATGACGGCAAATAAAATTCCCGGCGTGCGTGCGGCGGCTTGCTACAACGTGACTTTAGCAAAAAACTCGCGCGAGCATAACGGCGCGAATGTTTTGACTTTGGGAAGCGGACAAAATACTTTCGCCGAGATAAAAGAAATAGTCGAAGCGTTTCTGACAAACGATTTGACGGAAGACAGACACAAAAAGCGCGTGGCGAAAATCGAAGCAATCGAGAAACAATATCAAAGATGACAGCAAACAATTCGAGCCATAAAATTTAATTTTCTATGAACGATTTTCAAAACGGCAATTATCAACAGCTTGTCGAACAAATTACGGATTTGGTTTTGGCGCGAATTGACGGCAGCGCCGGTGATGATTATTGCCCGAGTTTTTGCGGCGCGGATGTGCAGAGAATTGTTGATGCGGGCGCGTCGCGCATCGGCGTTGTGCTTGGTGAAACGGCGACGGCGCACGATTGGGCAAGTTTGATTGATCACACGCTCTTAAAACCCGAAGCCAGCGAATCCGACATTAAAAAACTTTGCAGCGAAGCGGCGCAATACGGTTTTGCGTCGGTTTGCGTCAATCCGACCTGGGTGAAAAAAGCCGCCGAATTTCTTAAAGGAACAAATGTTCCCGTTTGCACAGTGATTGGTTTTCCTTTGGGCGCAACAATTTCGGATGTTAAAGCATACGAAACACGCCGCGCAATTTTTAACGGCGCACGCGAAGTTGATATGGTGATTAATGTCGGCGCGCTGAAATCAGGCGACGACTGTACGGTCGAAGACGACATTCGCGCCGTTGCCGAAGCTGCGCACGAAAACGGCATTTTGTGCAAAGTCATTATCGAAACCGCGCTGCTTACTGAGGAAGAAAAAGTCCGCGCGTGTTTGGCGTCAAAAAATGCGGGCGCGGATTTTGTGAAAACTTCGACCGGATTTGCCAAAGGCGGCGCAACTGTCGCCGATATTGCGTTGATGCGGCGCGTCGTCGGAAAAGATTTAGGCGTGAAGGCTTCGGGCGGCGTCAAAGGAATTGCAGACGCCAAAGCTATGGTTGAAGCGGGCGCAACCAGAATCGGCGCATCGGTCGGCGTAAAAATCGCGCAGGAAGCCAGCGGCGTTAAATCGAATATTGCGGCGGGAAGTTATTAAGAGTTTTGCCGACGATGTTTTGGAAATGACGTAAAAGCGCGGGCGGCAAAGACAATACCAAAATGCAGAGTGATTAAGTTAGAGCGCTAGCAAAGTCCGCTTTAAATATGTGTTCCCTGCTGTAATGTTAGCCCAGGGAAAGTAAAAAGCCTCCAGGTTTTAACGCTCGCGGTTTTTTCTATGCTTTCTGCCGGGCTGATTAATTAACCTTTTCACTTACCATTCTCTTTCAAAACCAACTAAAAACACGAAATCCTGCAAAAAGATGTAATTTGCAGGCTAATCTCCCTGCAATTGAATTGTTGAAATGCAAAGTACGCTCTGCATAAAAACGCTTTTACGGGTCGCTGTCGAGAGAATAGAAGATTGGTCTGGAACGATAGCCGAGAGTCGTCTGTAGAGCTATTCTTTGTAAAGATAAAAAAATACAATTTACTAATTCCCTACAAAAATACGTAGTTCCACGTAGGCAAATTACGTGGACACACGGATGTTCATTTCCCTCTGACAGATTTATATTTGATTCAAGACTAAAACATTCATGTTTGTTTGATTGCAGGCTTAAGACACTTCCGTAACTGTGAACGACCGCACGGCAGTCTCGGTTATCAAATACGGCTTTTTACTTTTCTTTCACAAACATTAAATAGAGAATACTAAACAGCAAAATATCAAATGAAAAATACTAACAAAAAATCGATTTCAATTTCCGGCTTTTGCCTGATTCTGCTGACCGTTTTATTCGCTTTCAGCCAGGCGCAGGCACAGGCGCAGACAGTCGCCTACAAGCGACCGATGGCTCTGCCAACGAATTTGGGTTTATCATCGGTTTTTCGGCTGAACGACTCCGCCGCCGGTAACGCGCTGCGCAGCGTTATGACGCTGCCCGCAATCTACCGGATCAAAGAAAACCCGGCTGGCTCCGCCGACTTCTTTAATACATCCCCGGTTGTATTCAGTGCGTTCGCAGACTTGAGCCAAAGCGACGGCAGCATCGTCGTCAACACGCTGTCCGACACGGACGACGGCGCTTGCGACACAGCCGACTGCAGCTTGCGCGAAGCCATCGTTTATGCTAACAGCCCGGCCCTGGACGCGGGCGACAGCAGCCTGTCCATCGACCAGCGCGGTTTTCCTCGTCCCGCTGGCAACGTCCCTGACATCGGCGCGTTTGAAGCACAGGGCGCGACTTTCACGGTCGATACGAACAGCGACAACGGCAGTCTCAACGCCTGCACCGCGTTGCCTGGCGATTGCAGTCTGCGCGGCGCCATCAATAACGCCAACGCTTCGGCAGACAATGACGTTATTAACTTCGATGCGTCGCTGACGGGCACAAACCTTGTTCTCAATGGCGTCGAATTACCCACCATCGCCAATAACGGCAGCCTCACCATCAACGGTTTGGGTGTAAATAATCTGAGAGTGTCGGTCTATAACCTGAGCGGTTATTACTGTGGTGTGTTTGTTGTGGCTCGGGATGCGGTAGTCAGGATGAGCGGACTGACGATTTCAGGCGGCTCGACGGGTGGAGGCGGCGGGATTTACAACTCGGGTGTTTTGACGTTGAACGATATGTCAATCAGCAATAACCATGGTGATGCCGGTGCCGGTATTTTAAGCGATGGTACTCTGACGGTGAACAACTCGAGTTTCAACGACAACGTGGGGTACGCTTCAATTGTTGATTCGAGCGACGGCGGCGCTATTTACAGCACGGGCACTTTGACGTTGACCAATTCGACGTTTTATAACAACTCGGCAAAGGCTCAGGGAGGCGCAGTTTACATAGACGGGGGTCCGGCGACATTGAGCAACGTGACGTTCGCGTGCCCACCCCGCAGAGATAATAACGCGTCTGTCGGCGGCGCCATAGCCATCTCAGGTTCTACCGTGACGTTAAGCAATGTGACGATCAGCGGCTGTAGTGCGGACTATTTTGGCGGTGGCATTTACAACTATTACGGCACCGTGACGCTGGATAACACGATCGTAGCGGGCAACAAGCTCAGCGCCACCAACGCCAGCGCCAGCGGTCCTGATGTCCATGGAAGTTTCGTCTCGAACGGCTACAACCTGATCGGAAAAACCAATGACTCCGACGGCTGGATTTCAACGGACAAAACCGGCACCATCGCCACGCCACTCGACGCGAAGTTATTGAGATTGGCCAGCAACGGCGGCCCGACGCAGACGATGGCGCTGGCGGCGAACAGCCCGGCCCTCAATGCGGGCGACCCGAACTTCGACACCACCGCCACGCCTTACGATCAGCGCGGACTGGGCTATGCGCGCAAATCCGGCAGCGGGATTGACATCGGCGCCTTCGAGGATCAGGCGCAGGATTCAACGACGACGGCAACCGCCATCAACTATCAACCGCAAAACCAAAGCGTATGCGAATCCGCATCCGCGAATTTTTCAGTCGGCGCGACCGGCACGACGCTCAGCTATCAATGGCGCAAAGGCGGCACGAATTTAACTGACGGCGGCACAATTTCCGGCGCGACGACGGCGAATCTGATTATCAGTTCCGCCGCGACGAGCAACGCAGGCTCTTACGATGTCGTCGTCACGGGCGCGCAGGGAACGGCGACTTCAAACGCCGCGACATTGACCGTCAACTCCGCTCCGGTAATCACGGCGCAACCGGTCGATCAGATCGTCAACCCGGGCGGAAACGCCACGTTCACGGCAACAGCCGACCGCGCCGAAAGCATAAAATGGCAAGTCAGCACCGACGGCGGAACAACCTTCAGCGACATCAGCGGCGCGACCGCCGCGACGCTCAACTTGTCGGCGGTCACTTCCGCGCAAAGCGGCAATAAATACCGCGCCGTATTTTCGGGCTTGTGCGGCAATCCGGTAACGAGTAACGCGGCAACTTTAACCGTTGGGAAACTCGCTCAAACAATCACGTTCAACACAATCGCGGATAAAACTTACGGCGACGCGCCGTTCGCGCTGACGGCTTCTGCTTCGTCCGAGCTGCCAATCACTTATACCGTCACGTCCGGCGCGGCAACAATTAGCGGCAACATATTAACAATTACCGGCGCGGGCGCGGTTACAGTTCGCGCTGCGCAAGCGGGCGACAGCCAATACAACGCCGCGTCGAGCCTCGAACGCTCGTTCAACGTCGCCAAAGCTCAGACGACAATCACGCTTTCCAGCCTTTCGCAAACCTACGACGGAACGGCGAAAACGGCGACGGCGAATACAAACCCCGGCGGCTTGAACGTCTCGCTTGTTTACAGTCAAAACGGCGCGACAATTGCGTCACCGACCAATGCGGGAAGTTACACGGTTGCGGCAAATGTCAGCGACGCAAATTATCAAGGCACGGCAACCGGCACATTAACGATTGCTAAAGCGACGCCCGTTATCACCTGGAGCAATCCGGCGGACATCGCTTACGGCACAAGAATCGGCGCGACGCAGCTTAACGCGACGACGACAACGGCGGGCAGTTTTGTTTACAATCCGGCGGCGAACACATTGCTCGACGCGGGCGCGAATCAGAACTTATCGGCGACTTTCACGCCAACCGACGCCAGCAATTACGACGCGGCGACAAAGAGCGTAAAAATAAACGTCTCGAAAGCGAGTCAGACAATAACGTTTGCCAATCCGGGAGCGAGAACCTTCGGCGAAGCGCCGTTCAATCTCAGCGGCACGGCTTCGTCGAATCTAACGGTAAGTTATACGGTCGTGTCCGGCGCGGCGACAATTTCAGGAAGCACGCTGACGATAACCGGCGCAGGCAGCGTAACGGTCAGAGCGTCGCAAAGCGGCGGCGGCAACTACAACCCCGCACCGGACGTAACGCAAACCTTTACGGTCAATAAAGCCGCGCTGCTCATCACGGCTGAAAACAAATCCGGCATTTACAGTGACGCGCTTCCGGCGCTGAGTTACACAATCAGCGGATTTATTAACGGCAACACAGCGAGCGTCGTTTCCGGCGCGCCTGCGCTTGGCACGACAGCCAACATCGTTAATGGCAACATTATGAGCGGTGCGGGAACTTATCCGATTACTGCTGCTCTGGGCAGTTTAAGCGCGATGAACTATTCGTTCAGCTTCGCGCCCGGCACGTTGAACGTCAGCAAAGAAACGACGCAGACCGATTACACGGGCGATAATTACGTGATTACCGCCGGACCGAACATCAGCACGGCAAGCGCGGTTCGTCTCGCGGCTCATTTGACGCAGCAAGCCGACGGCGCGCCCGGCGACATTGCGTTCGCTAAAGCCCGAATCGAGCTTTACAAGTTTAGCAACACGACGACCACTCCCAATTACGTCTTCGGCAATCTCGCCGTCAATTCATCGGGCGACGTGGAAACGACTGTTTCGCTTCCGGTGGACGACGCTTACACCGTTCGCGTCATCGTCGAATCAGCCAACTCTTACTGGACGGCGCAGCCCGTTTATGAAGGAACGCTGACAATCGCTTACGGCAGCACGGAAAAGAGAGTAACCGGCGGCGGCTGGGTTGCCGATACCGACAGCGCTAATCAGAAGGGAAACTTCGGCTTCACGGTCAACTACGGCAACAATGGCTCGCCGAAAGGCAACGCGCTTTATACTTTTCGCGGCGCGGACGGCTTCAATTACCGCGTCAAGAGCAACAGTTGGCAAGGCGGCGGTTTGACGTTTTACCAGGACGCTGCAAAAGCCGCCTTCAGTGGCAAATGCAACGTGCAGAAGATTGATTCGGCAACCGGCGCAGTCATTCAATCGTGGGGCGGTTACACTTTCAACGTTGACCTCGTTGACGGCGACTTGCGCAATCCGCGGGAAAGCGACCGCTACGCGATTCAGATTTTAAGCGACGCTGGAACCGTTTGGCGACAAATAGGCAGCCGCACTAGTCCCGTTCAACTCGGAGGTGGTAATGTGTCGGTTAAGAATAAGTAAAATCCAAATTTAAGGAGAATTCGGACAAAAAGCCGCGAGCGTCAAAACTCGCGGCTTTTTCTTTAGGATTGATTGGCGATTCGGCGTGAATGATTGATGCTGGAAATCAATTGTTTCTTTGACTTAAAGCAACTCGGATTTGTGGGCGAGAGCGAATTTTATAAGAACGTGGCTGCCGCGCAAATCGAGTTTTTGGCAGATGTTGGCGCGGTGCGTTTCGACCGTGCGGTAGCTGATGAAAAGTTCTTCGGCAATCTCTTTGCTGGTTTTGTATTCGGCGATGAGTTTGAGAACGCGGCGTTCGGGCGGCGTGAGGTCTTTGATGCCGGTTTTTTCCTCGGTCAAAGCGGCGGCGCGGCTGCTGCGTTTGATGAGATAAGACGTTAGAACGGAACTCGTGTAATGTTGTCCTCCGGCGACTGATTTAATGCAGCTCACAATATCCGTCAAGGCGCTGTCTTTTAAAACGTAGCCTTTGACGCCTAAATTAACCGCTTCGTTGACCATATCTTCGTCGCGTTGAATTGTCAGAAAAACCATTTCAACATTCAACTTCTTTTCCCGCACGGCGCGGGCGACCGCGAAGCCGTCCATCACGGGCATATCAATATCCAGCACGGCTACTTGCGGCTGGTATTTTTCGATTGCTTCGAGCGCGGCGTGTCCGTCGCCCGCTTCCGTCAAGACTTTTAACGCGGCATCGGCTTCGATAGCCTGCCTTAAACCTTGCCGAACAATCGGATGGTCGTCGGCGATAATTAAAGTTATTTCACTCATTTTGCTTTTAGATTTTAGCTTTCATTCGCCGGTAGTTTGATGCTGATAATTGTTCCTTCTCCGGCGGTTGAATGAACGTGGAATTCGCCATCGAGCATCCGCGCGCGTTCGGCAATACCGAGCAGACCGAAACCGCCGCCGTTGGCGCGAGTCTTTTCCGTGTCAAAGCCTTTGCCGTTGTCTTCAATTGTAATTTCAACCGTTCGCTCGCGTCTTTCGACACGGATATTTCGCCAGGCTCGCGTTTGCGTGTTTAATGATATTGTTAACGCTTTCCTGCACAATGCGATAGACGTTGATTTCCGAATCTTCGGCAAACGCGCCGTCAATCGAATCAATTTCAAAGATGAATTCAGTTGCCTCGGACGACGCGCGGCGCAGCATTGATTCAATCGCTTTGGTCAAACCCAAACGGTCAAGCTGATACGGGCGCAGATTGTATGTGATTTCCTTGACTTCGTTTAACGCTTCGGTCGCCGCGCCCGCGATTTCGTCCAACTGCTCGAAGGCGCGTTCGTAATCTTCCCGCGCGGTCAAACTCAAAACGGCGCGATTCTTGATAATCACAAGGCTTTGCCCCAAACCGTCGTGCAGTTCGGCGGCGATGCGTTTGCGGTCCTGTTCCTGCGATTTGATGAGGCGGCGTGAAAACGCTTCCTGAACGTGGTGCGCCCGTTTGAGAACGGCGACGCGGCGGTTGTAAATCAAAAAGCCGAGACCGACAAGGGAGCAAACAATCAACGCCGCAAGCCACCACGTTCTCCAAAAAGGCGGCTGCACAACGACGCGAATCATCGCGCCACTCTCGTTCCAAACGCCGTCGCTGTTCGCCGCGACAACCCGAAAATTATACTCGCCCGGCGGAACGTAAGAATAATAAGCCGCGCGGCGGTTTCCGGCTTCAATCCAATCATTGTTCAAGCCTTCGAGCTTATACCGAAACCGGACTTGTTCCGGTTTGATAAAGCTCAAACCGGTGTAATTTATTTCCAAATCGTTTTTGCCCGGCGCGATTTCGAGTTCGTCGCTGAAAGCCGCGCTTTGACGGTCAATCATCGCCGATTCGATGACGACCGGCGGCGGCAGCGGATTGATCGAAACATCTTCAGGGTCAATGACGGCAGCGCCGTCCTGTGTCGAAAACCAGAGCCGCCCATCTTTGGTTTTAACGCCTGCCGGTTGTGTTCCGCCGTTGCATTCCGTGTTGAGCAAGCCGTCCTGTTTGCCGTAAGCGACTGACGTAACAACGTTAATTTTTCCCGCCGCAAAATCTTCGAGCTGACTTTTAGCGACGCGGTAAATGCCGCGATTGGAACTCATCCACAAATTGCCGCGCTCGTCTTCAAGAACCTGAAAAACGCCGTCGTTGAAAAGCCCGTCAGCAGTCGTGTAATTGGTGAATTTTCCGTCTCGGAAGCGATTCAATCCTCGGTCGTAAGTCCCGATCCAAAGCGTGCCGCCCGCATCTTCATAAATACTGCGGACGCGGTTACCGGACAAACCGTTCTGCTCGGTGTAATTGACAAAAGATTCGCCGTCAAAGCGCGACAACCCGCCGTAAGTTCCAATCCACAAATCACCATTCGCGTCTTCGTAGATAATTTTCACATTGTCGCCCGCTAACCCGTCGCGCGTCGTAAAAAGTTTCGTCGCGCCCTCGCTGCCGAGACGAATCAAACCTTTATTGGTTCCAAACCAAAGATTTCCGGCTCTGTCCGGGTGAATGTCGTAGATTTCGAAATTTATGCCTAAAAGTTTTCTGATCGGTTCGTCGAAGTCGGTAAATTTTTCGTCTTTGAAGCCAAGCAAGCCGTCAATCCCGCCGATCCACAAAGCGCCTTCGCGGTCTTCGGCAAGCGCTAACGCCGCTTTCGATTCGGCGTAGTTGGTAAATTTACCGTCTTTATAGCGGCTCACATTATTTGCGGCAATCCAAATCTCGCCCGCGCTCATTTCCAGAATCGCGGATAAATTACCGCTGACCAGCCCGTCAGTGGTTGTTAAAACTGTGATAATTTCTCGATTAAGGCGTTTCAGACCACGCGCGAAAGTGCCGCACCAAATCGTTCCTTCGCGGTCTTGGTAAATTGCGATAATGCCGTTACCGGCAACCGCATCGCTCGTGGAACTTTCCTGCGGTTCTATCAATTCGACGAATCGTTCGTTTTGCAGAACATACAAAGCGCCGCTCGCCGTGCCGAACCACATCTGACCCTGACGATCCTGGAAAGCCGACGTGAAGTTTTCCCGCAGCGGAAAATACTGCACAGGCGATTGAAAATCTCCGCCTTTCAACTTATACAAACCGCCGTCTCGCCTCCCAATCCAAAGGTCGCCGGCGCGATCTTCAAAAATCACGCTCGTGTATTCGCTGTTCAGCGCGCCGCCGGTCGGATGTGATTCTAAACTGCCGTTTTTAAGGCGGTAATATGCCGTATTGTCCCAAAACCACAAACCATCGGGAGATTTTCCGAAATATGTTCGATCCGGGTGCGGTTGTTTGAAAAGAATTTCAAAAGAATCGTTTTTCAGCCAACCGACGGCGTTAGTCGCCACCAATAACTCACCGTTTTCGTCTCCGGCGATAGCCTTGACAAGGTTATGAGACAAGCCTTCATCCGCGCCAAAGGTATGAAACTTACCGTTTTGATAACGGGTCAAGCCGCCGTCTTCTGTGCCGAGCCACAACGTACCGTCCGCGCTTTCATACAAATTCGCAAAACGATTGCTGCGGATGCCCGGCGAATTTGTCGTGTTGAAAACGGTAAATTTCGCGCCGTCGTAACGCACTGCGCCGTCGAGCGTGGTGAACCACAAATAACCGTCGCGTGTCTGTAAAATCGCCTTGACGCTGTTTTGCGGCAGCCCGCTGTCCGTATCGCGCGAATCAAAATGATATTTTTCGGCATACGCGCTCGTCGCGCAAAAAACGCAGATTAAGAAACTGCCAAGCCAGTTTTGCAAAAAGAAATTTCGAATGCGGATTGCGTTTTCTGGAGTTATCATACAAGACGGCGAAATCAAAAAGTTCGACAAGAACGCTTTGCAGGTCATCACTAACGCGATATGAAAATCGCGCAAGCAACTTTAACCCGAATATCGTCGCGGGAAGTTACTAAAAACATTCGAAATTTTATTATCTTTAATAAAAATTTAGTTAGTCTTAATCAGGAAGAGTAAAATCCCAAAAAAGAAAGTACGCGAAGGCATATAAGTTACAAGCGAAAAATGTAAAGCGAAGAAAAGTAGATTTCCATTTTTATGCTTTCACTTTTTCTCTCTGTGTTTTTTACGCTTTATTTACGGCGGTTTTCATTTTTCGCCGGTTAATTTGAAATCATTATACCTCCGCCGTCTCCTTCGGGGTCGAAACCGCCGAAACCGGAATTTCCTTCAAAACCGATTTTGTCGCTCAGAATACTTTGCGCCAAAAGCATCTTTAACAAAACGCGCACGTCGTCGCGGCGAAACTGCTCAATCAAGCCTTTCGTGCGTCCGTAATCGGTTTGCGCCAGAAGTTTTAGTTCTTTTGCGTAACGTGAAAAATTGCCGCCGCCCGAAGTGAAAGTTTGCGGAAGAAGCATCTCGCCTTGCTTGAACATCGTTTCGCGTTTGTTGTATTTCGCCAAAATCGCGGTGGCGTTTATCACGTCGTTTGCCTGTTCGATAAGCGGACTCAAAAGCGGAAAAGCGCGTTCGGGTTCGATAACGGCGTAACCGGCGGCGAGTCTTAAGACGCCTGCTACTTCGTCTTTGTTTTCGGCAAATTCATTAACCAGACGACGCGCGTCATCCATAATTTTCAGCGCCGTTTCGTGGCTTTCCTTTGTATTCTTTTTGTGAAATCCGACGGCTAAACTGACGAGCTGCTCGACCTTTTTCGTATCCGAACCGATTTGATTGATAATTTTCTGCGCTTCGTCAAGATTTCCCTTCTCAATCGCGTTTTCAGCCAACCGCGAATCCAAATATGCGAGCGCATCATCGCGCTCCTTTCCTTCGGGTGCGGATTGCAGCAATCCACGCGCTTTGTCGGCATTTCCCACTTCGATCATTTTGTCTATTGCCTGATTGTAAGTATGACCGCGGACGAACGACGGAAGTTTCGCGGCATCGGCAATCATTTTTTCCGGCGCCTTGTCCGTGTTATTATCCATCATCGAACCGAAACTCTCTTCCATCGCCTGCATCTCCGGCGGCATTTGTTTTCTGACCGACGCTTGTTTTTGTTTGAGCTGCGGAACTTTTTCCGGTACGAATTTTTCGAGCGTCGGCATCATCGAACCGAACAGGATAAACGATTCAAATCCATTTGCCTGAAGCAGATAATCGGCGAACTTGGTTGCTACGTCTTTCAAAGATTTTTCGTCTATCTTGAATTCGGGTGTTTTGTCATCGGTTTTTTCCGTCGGTTGATTTTGCTTTGTCGCTGCTGCTGGCGCCGATGTCTTCGGCTGGCTTTTCTTTGCGCCGTATTTCATCAGAAACTGCATGCCGATGCTGCGCCCCGATTCGTCTTTGCTAAAATCCATATCGAGAATTTTTTGGACGACTTCGCCGGTCAATTGTCTGGCAAGTTCCTCGTCTTTTTTGTTTATCTTTTCGAGTAAGCTGAAAACTTCAAACGTAACTCCTTTGGCGAGACTGTCGCGCAAAAGTTTGGCGGCTTTTTTCGGGTCTTGTTCGGCGGCTTTCGAGGCAAAACTTTGTTCGAGCGAAATTTCCTGCTGCACCTGAAATTGCTGCGCACGACCGGTCATAATGTCGTTGACGTTTTTCTGCTGATTCGGTTGAGCCAGTTGCGCTTTCAACGCATTTTGCGCGTTTATCGCTTCCTGAAGTTTTGGCGGACGAGTTTCGAGCAAAAACTGTAAAGCTAAATCCGCATCGCGGTTAGCGATTGTCCGCAAAATCGTCCGGCGCGGCGAAGTATCGCTGAAAGCCGCGAAAAACATCATATTGCTGTCGGTTTTCGATTTATCGACGGGCAGATTATTTGCCTGTACAAGTTCGTTTGCCGCGCCGCGAAAAAGCTCACGCGCGCGTTTTTTGTCTTTGTCCCAGAGCAAATCGCCCGCCAACGTCGCAATTAAAGCTCGATTTTCCCAATTTTTCAGCACTGTTGCGTCGCCCATAACCTGGTCAACCAAATCGAGCGCGTTTTTTTCGAGTTCTTTGGCAGCTTTTTCTTTCTCAGGATTCGGTAAAACCGGCGACAAGGCAGCAGATGTTTGTGCAAACACCGAACTGCAAACAAGCAAAAGCAAAGCGAAAACAGATGCAAAACGCAAGACGATCATAAAATTTCTCCATTGTGTGGCTGAAAAGTTTAGGGAATAAAATCGTAGCATAATATAATATAAATACGAAGAATCTTTGTTCGTGAAACCGGCTTCAAGCCCGCATCGAATACAAAAGTTATGGTTATCAAAAAACCGGACGAAATAAAATCAAGCGAAATCACGCCGGAGGAAACTTTTTTGAACCGACGTAATTTTATCCGCGCCGGAGTTTTAGCCGGAACGACGCTTGCAACCGCAGGAGTTTACCGCTTGATAAACGCGCCTGCGCCGCCCGATGTCGAAACGGCGCAAATTGCCAATATTGAAAACAAAAACGTTTTTACAGTTGACGAACAGACGACTTCTTTCCGCGACATCACAAACTACAACAACTTTTACGAATTTTCGACCGGAAAGACGAGCGTTGCCGCCAAAGCCAGAGATTTCGTCGTGCGCCCGTGGACAATCGAAGTCGGCGGTCTCGTCCAAAAACCCCAAACTTTTGACATCGAAGAAATCTTGAAGTTTCCGCAGGAAGAAAGAATTTATCGTTTTCGCTGCGTCGAAGCGTGGTCGATGGTTATTCCGTGGGTCGGATTTCCTTTGAAAACTCTGCTTGATAAAGTCGAGCCACTTGGCAATGCAAAATATGTTGCTTTTGAAACATTGTACGATGCGAAACAAATGCAGTCGAGTTTTTCAGCGGGAATTGATTTCCCGTATGTCGAAGGTTTGCGTCTGGACGAAGCTCTTCATCCTTTGACAATTTTAGCGACCGGTCTCTACGGAAAACTTTTGCCGAACCAAAACGGCGCGCCCGTGCGTCTTGTCGTACCTTGGAAATACGGTTTCAAAAGTATCAAATCCGTCGTCAAAGTCACATTGACTGACCGCGAACCGCCGACGACCTGGAACATCGCCAACGCGCGCGAATACGGCTTTTACTCGAATGTTAACCCGAACGTGCGCCATCCTCGCTGGTCGCAGGCGACGGAAAATCGCATCGGTGAATACGGCAGACGCGAAACTTTGATGTTCAACGGATACGCCGAACAAGTCGCAAGCATTTACGACGGAATAGATTTGAAAAAGAATTTTTAGTAGTCGGCAGTCAGTTGTCGGTAGTCAGTTGTCAGCAGGAGCAAGTTGTATATTGAAAACTGACTACTGACAATCACAACCAACAATTGATAACCGGCTACTGACAACCGACAACTGACTACTTACAACTGGAATGAACGACGTAAAATTTAACAAAATCGTTATTTTTATCAACAGTCTCGTGCCGCTTGCACTGCTCGTTTGGGACGCGGCACGCGGCAATCTCGGCGCGAACCCGATTGAGTTTTTTCTGCGTACGACAGGTGTTTTGACACTTGTTTTTTTGCTTGTAAGTTTGGCAATTACGCCGCTGCGAAAATATACGGGCTGGAATAATTTAATAAAATTTCGCCGAATGATCGGGCTTTACGCATTTTTTTACGGCTGTCTGCATTTTATAACCTACATCGGATTTGACCGCTCATTAAGTTTTTCAAACACAGTCAGCGACATCGTTCAGCGACCGTTTATCGCCGTCGGAATGGCTGCATTTTTTTTGATGATTCCGCTCGCGGTTACTTCGACAAACGGAATGATAAAACGTCTCGGCGGAAAAAACTGGCAGAAACTGCATCGTTTGAGTTATCCGATTGCCATCGGCGGCGTCGTGCATTTTTATATGATTGTAAAATCCGACACGACTTACCCGCTTCTCTTCGGATTGATTTTAGCCGGTTTGCTCTATTACAGATTTTATGCGGCAAACGATAAGCAGAAGACGACATTAGCTGCGAATGTGAAAAAGTGAAAAGTTATTAGCTTTTCACTTTTTGTTTTTCATTAATTTTACTCACCGCTCAATTACCTTTTTTTGATTTGTGCGGCTTGGTCGAAAGTGCGGCGGAAATCTTCGCCCGTGATGGAAATTGTCCGGCACATTTCAAAAAGGCGCGAGCGCAGCCGGACGCCGATTCTATCTTCCAAAGTTTCTTCTCTTTCGGCGCGGCGTTCGTCCAAATAATTTGTAGTGAAAATCGTTAGTTTCTTGTCGTTGTAGCGCGTGTTGATAATGTGCGCCATTGTGTCGCGCACCCAATCGGTCGGTTTCGACGCGCCGATTTCGTCGAGAACAAGAATCTCCGCATCAAAAATCGGCGCCAAAACTTTCAACTCCGAAGTCTGCGCAACCGTGCTGTAAGAAGCCTGAATTTCTTTAAGCAACGCGCCGAATTCGTAGAAAAGACAGGAAAAACTCCGCTCGGTCAAAAGTTTAAGAATCGAAACCGCCAGATGCGTCTTACCAATGCCGACCGTTCCCATAAAAAGCAATCCCTGTTCGGCTACCGGGTAATTGTTTGCCAGCTTAAAGGCGAAATTCTTGGCGTCAGTCTGACTCTGCGTTTTCGGGTAATAATTGTTGAGGTTGCATTTTTCGTAACGCCTCGGAATGCGAAGTTTTTCGGCAAACGCTTCTTTTGCTTTTTGTTTACGACATTGGCACGGACGTGCGCCTTTTCCCGCAACGATTTCCATTCCCGTTCCGTAACAGAGCGAACAAACCTCAGGCTCTTCGCCGCCGACCGTTTTCGGCGATTCGTAAAAATCGCGTTCGGCAGGCGCAGCCTGAGCCGTGTTCGGAACGGCAAAAAGGGGATGAATTTTCGCTTTTTCCTGTGACATTAAGAGCGAACCCAAATAAAATAAACCTTGTTAGTATTGCTTGTTTTGTATGCGGGCTTTTTGTAAAACTTTCTGAAGCCGTTTTGGATTATAACACCGAAAAAAATGATTACAAGTTTTAATTTGTAATCTAAAATACAATAAAAATCGGACTCGGGAGCTTTTTCAAAATCCAGGAAAAGTGAAGTTTATGAAAACACACGACTTATAATTTACAAAAATTTAACGCGGGTCAAAACTATTTTCGTTCCTGTTATTTTTCGCTCTGTTTGATTGTGCTATATTTAACCCGAGTCGCGAACTATAAATTTTCACCGTTTATATAAAAAAGATTCGAGCTATTTATGAGCATTTTACAAAGTTTGATGATAAAACTCGGTTTAGCCAATCTGAAAGCCGAGCGCAGTCCGATTACGATTTTCCTCCTTGACGACGACAAAAGAAGACATCGCTGGTTTACCAAACGCTTTGCGGGAGACGAACTCGACATTGCCGAAACGGTTGATGAAGCCAAAGAATTGCTCGGTAAATACGCCTACGACGCAATTTTTCTTGACCACGACCTGCTTCCGCACCACTACGAATCAAATGACCACGACGATTTCGATTCGACCGGCTACGCCATTGCCGAATGGCTCAACGAAAATAAAGACATACAGCGCGCAGCGACCGTCATCGTCCACACGCGCAACGCCGACGCCGCCGTCCGAATGGTCGAAAAACTGCGCGAAACCGGCAGACAAGTTGAGTACGTACCGTTTCCGATGCTCGACATAAAAATAAAAAATTATTGGGAAAGATGAAAGTGAATAATGTGAAAAGTGAAAAAAGTGAAAAAGTAGGTTGGGTTTGCTCAACGTATCTTTTCACTTTTTTACCTTTTCGCCTTTTTCACATTATTTACTTTTTAGAAAAGGTCTGCTTTTTTCCCGGTCAAAATTGCGCTACAAGCCTGCCATATTCCATTTGCGGACGGTTTCATTTATCAAATTCGCCACCTTGTCGTTAACCTTGCGAAAATATTCATCGGCTTTTTTCTGGTCGAATTTCGGGTAACCTTGTCCTTTTTGGTAAAGCCCGATCGACGACGGGAACGGCACTGCCGACCAGGTTCCTGCTGCCGGATAAGCAGTCGCCAAATCGTCTTTATAGCGTTCGGGATGAACGAGCGTCGCGTCAACGGCTTGAATATATGCCGTTTCATTCAGCCCGGCATGTCCGCCGTCTTCGCCGAAAACTTGCTTAGTTTCGTCCGAAGCAAATGACCACCAATTTACAACCAAAGTCCGCACCTTTTTCTCAGCCGAAACTTCAGCCGCAACCGACTGCAAAACAGCAGTTTGCCCGCCGCCATGACCGTTTAAAATGACGATATTGCGAAAGCCGTTTTTCGCCAAGCCCTCAACAATTTGTTTGATAAACGGACGATACGCCGCTTCGCTTATCTGAAATGCGCCCGGATAATCCGCCATCGAGCCGGTGATTCCATAAGGAAGAGTAGGTGCAATCAGCGCATTCGTGCGCCGCGCAATATCGTGCGCCATTGCCGTCGGCGCGGTGTTGTCTGCGCCGTTATTGATAACGCCATGCGGCTCCAAAGTTCCGACGGGCAGCAAAACCGTGTTTATCTTTGACGGCACCGTTTCCTTAAATTCCATCCAATTTATCCTGTCCATCTCGCGCGTCGTTACAATATCCTTCGTTTGCGCAAAAACGGAAAATGAAAGTGCAAACGCAAAAAATGTAAAAATAAAAATTTTATTCATAAGTTTCTCCCAACGAACGTTACTCAGAAAGCAAAACCATTGTTGCATTTTTGTTATGCGATTTGGAATCGTTCTAGAAACCAGTGTTCAAGGGCATTCTAAAAACAGCTCGACCTGCGTTTGAGAACGAGTATTATTGTAAGTTATTTCAAATCTTTATGAACTGTGAAGAGAAACGCATTCGTTTCTGTATAACAAGATTTTAAAAAAGAAACAGGGATAATTTATATGATTACCCCCAAGCTATTGAGAAATATGGTGGCTTGGGACAGAATTGAACTGCCGACACGCGGATTTTCAGTCCGCTGCTCTACCAACTGAGCTACCAAGCCATTTACTCGTTTTTGTCGAAATACTCGAACAAGTGAGTTAGTGTAAATAAGCCGTTTGCCGATGTCAAATCTTCACAGAAAAAACACATAATTGCCGCTCACAGATTTTAATTGTCAAAAATATGTGTTGACAATAAAACCAATATGCATATAATCACAATCTAGCAACTGTTTTGCCTATATCAGTTGCTGTAACTCTTTAAGTTTAATACCTGCCCGTGCCGGTTTGAACGCCGCCGCTGTCCCCCGGTGACGCAACCTTCAAATCGGCACAGCTATTTTAAATATTTTATGTTGAGGTCTTATTTTATGTTCAAAAAAACTTTATTCATTTTATTTGCTTGCGCGATTGCTCTTAATTTGGCTTGTCGAAGCGTCGAGAAAACAGATTCTAACACTGCTGTTTCGTCGAATGCGAATGTTGCTTTGATTCAGTCGCCCGAATTTTCGGGAAATACCGCTCCCGTATCCGCCGAACCAACGCCCGGCATTCCAGACCCAAAATCAATTAATGCAAATTTGCGGAACGGAGAAAAAATTCCGGGAATTAATGATTCTCCGACAGCTGGTAAGCCTTTGCCGAAAGGCGCGACTCCAACGCCGGGAATTCCGAGCGAAGCGGAGTTAAAAAAACAATTGAATAATCAGACTACCAATTCCAGAATGGACAGAAAACCTCCGGTCGTCGAATCAAATTCGAGCAATAAGCCTGATTAATAAATCGCATGTGGTTTAATAATAGTAAATCTACACGCTGTAAATTTGCACGCTAACTAATTTTCAATAAAAAGAGCAGACAAAATTGTCTGCTCTTTTTATTGAAAATTTTCCGGTGAAAATTATTCTTACTCGGCAGCTTCGGCGACACCCGCGCTTTCAGTAACTTCGCTCTTTATTAAACCGAGCGCGACTTTGACATCGTGTTCGATACGGTCGCGCAGTTCCGTGTTTTCCTTGAGCATATTTTTAACATTTTCGCGTCCTTGTCCGAGACGTTCGCCTTTATAGGAAAACCACGAGCCGCTTTTTTCGACAATGTCTCTTGCCGACGCCAAATCTATCAAATCGCCTTCTTTTGAAATTCCTTCGCCATACATTATATCAAACTCGCATTCATGAAACGGCGGCGCGACTTTGTTTTTTACGACTTTGACGCGCGTGCGGTTTCCAACCATTCGGTCGCCTTCTTTTATCGCGCCGATGCGCCGAATATCAATACGCACCGAAGCGTAAAACTTCAAAGCCTTCCCGCCCGTAGTCGTTTCCGGCGAGCCGAACATCACGCCGATTTTATCGCGCAATTGATTGATGAAAATAAAACAGGTGTTTGAACTCGAAACGATTGCGGTCAATTTTCTTAGCGCCTGCGACATCAAGCGCGCCTGAAGTCCCATATGCGAATCGCCCATTTCGCCGTCGAGTTCGGCGCGCGGCACGAGCGCGGCAACCGAGTCAATTACAATAACGTCAACGCTGTTCGAGCGCACTAGCGTTTCGGCGATTTCCAAAGCCTGCTCGCCGGAATCGGGTTGCGAAATAAGCAATTCGTCAATGCTGACGCCGAGTTTTCCGGCGTAATCCGGGTCCATCGCGTGTTCGGCATCAATGTAAGCAGCGATTCCGCCGACTTTTTGCGCCTGCGCGACGACCTGCAAAGCAAGCGTCGTTTTGCCGGAACTTTCAGGACCGTAAATTTCGATAATTCTGCCGCGCGGCACTCCGCCGACGCCGATTGCCGCGTCCAGACTCAAACAATTCGTCGAAATTGACCCGATTTCTTCGACCGGACGTTCGCCCAGACGCATTATCGAACCTTTGCCGAATTTCTTTTCGATATTTGCAAGCGCGGCTTCGACCGCTTTGCCTCTTGTTTCAGTAGTCATTTTTACCGCTTCTCCAGCCATTTTTGTTTCTCCTTATTTTGTGTAAACCAAATCAATTTTAAAAAGTTTAACACAAAATAAGGGTTTTGTGAAATCTTGTTTCACGTATGAAACAAGATTCTTTTCGTTTGTATTTTTTTTACAACATTGAGGCTTCTAAATTTAGTTGAAAATTAAAGTTAATGCAAGATTTACGATTAGATAATTTTTCGTCGCCACACAAATTATATTAATCATAAAAAACTCTTGCTTTTTTCATATTCATTTTTGTAGACTGTTTCAAACAATTTAGTCGCTGAGGTCGTTTGGAGAAACTTTCAAACGGCGCGGGGAAACCAAAGTTTTGCGCCACAGCGTAGAACACGGGGCGAAGCGTAAAATACGCAGAAGACTTCTTTGCTTCCAGCCCGACAGCTAACCTCGTAAGCGTTACAAAGAAGGACACGACATTTTTTAAAGGTGTAAAGCGTGTGCTTTACGCCTTTTCTGTATTTTTAATACGAAATTTTGTTGTTGAACTTCAGTTAAAGTTTTTGGAGCGAAACAATTTATGAAGAAAATCTTTTTACTGTCGGCATTATTTTTGTTCTGTTCGATACTTGCCAAAGCGCAAACCGGTCAATTGATAACCGACGACGAAGACATACAATCCTGGAACGATTTACAGCTAACCGTTCCGATGACCAAACATTTTGATTTTTACACGGCGTTGACGTTCCGTTTCGGTAAAAACGTTACGCGCTTGAACGACGAACGATATGCCATCGGATTCGTTTATAAGCCGACAAAATCTTTATCCATTCAGCCGTTTTACTGGTATATCGACGCGCGAAATTCAAGAAGCCAGTTTCGACACGAAGACCGTCTTAATTTGCGCGTCGGTTACCGTTTTCCGTTCAAAAAATTCGGGTTATCGCACCGCAGCGCGTTTGAATATCGAATGCGCGCGCCGCAAAATTCCTGGCGCTGGCGTCCCGGTTTGACATTTGACAAAGACATTCCGAAAAACATTATCCCGAAAGCGAAGTTTTTCGTCTCGGACGAAGTTTTTTACGATTCGATTTTGAAAAAATTTTCGCGCAATCGTTTCAGCGTTGGCATTACGAAAACTTTGACGAAAAAACTGTCGGTTGACGTTTATTATATGCGGCAAAACGACGGCTACACGCATCCGGGCGATTCAAACGTGCTTTGGACGAGTTGGAAAGTTAAATTATAGGGAGAAAATCGAGATGAAGCAAAAACTTTTTTGGTTGGCGATTTTATGTTCGCTTTTATTAACGAGTTGTTTGCCGGGCGGTCAAAAAAATACGGGCGGACAGACGATAACGGTTTACGGTTTTTCGATTATGAAGGAGGCGCTTGAGAAGGAAATCTATCCGGCGTTTGCCGCCAAATGGAAAGCCGAAAAAGGCGAAGACGTTCATTTTGTTTCGTCGTTCGCCGGTTCGGAAACGGTCGTCAATCAAATTCTGCAAGGCGCGCCCGCCGATTTTGCGATTCTTTCGATCGAGCGCGACGCCGACCGTCTGGTCGAAGGCAAAGCCGTAACGAATGATTTTCACGCGGCGCCGAGCAAAGGAATCGTCAACAAAACTCCGTTCGTTATTCTTGTCCGTCAGGGAAATCCGAAAGGCGTAAAAGTTTTTCCTTTGTTGGCGCTTTTGAAAGAGTCGTCGTGCGTTTAAATGTATCAAACCGGCAGCCGATTATTGTTACGCGCCCGAAAACGGAAACATCGGCGTTTCCGCTTGAAACCGGTCAAACGGTAGAAGTCGGTTTGGTGAGATTTCGCATTTTGCCCAATTTTACGCTTGCTTCCGAACGCACCAGCCGAATGGTTTGACGCCAGTTAAAACTTATTTATTCTGCACCGACATTTTTTCTTTTAACGAATCGAGCCTTTTTTGCGCCTCTCCCGCTTCGGAAGATTTAGGAAATTTACCCGTAATCTCGCGCCAGCTTGCGCCGTCGTAATGCAGCAATTTGGCGGACGGATTAAAAACAAAATTGACGCCGATTTTGCGGTAACGGTCGAGCGAAACGTAGTTTAGATAAAAACTGTGGAGCGGCGCGCCCGACGCCGCCATTTCGCGCCGGTTGAGTTTTCTCGTTGCATCGCCGGACATCTTCAAAGCCGCGTCTTCCGACAAATCTCCGAAAAGCAGCAGAATTGCCGGGCGAAGAACCGAAGTCTTGTAGGTTTCCAGAAAAATCGCGGCGCGTTCGATTTGCTCGAAACCTTCGGAAGCCTGCACCAGACGCGCCAGTCGTTCGTCGTCACCGCGCCGGTATTTACCGAAAACCGCTTCCGATTGAACCCAGCCGAAATTGTCCGGCGGAACTGAAACGCGATAAAAAGTTACGCCGTCAGAAACTTTCGAGCCGGAAATCGAAACCAGCCGTCCGGTTCGCATTCGCTGGATTGCTTCGGAGAAAAGGCTTGGCTGGGCGCGCAAAATCGCAAGCCGCTCGTCAACGACGACCGCCGTATTCGCATTCTCGTGCGTAAGGGCGACAGGCGCAGCAATCGGTTTTTTAAACGGTTTCGGCGGTTGAATACGCCGTGTTTGTGCTTGGGCGGTTGAATTAAATACCAGAAAAACAAGTAAGAAAATCGAACAAAGTGAGTGTTTCATAGAATTCTCCTTTTTTAATGGTCATTAGCAAAACATTATTTGAAAGCTAAAAGTATTGAAATTTTACATTTTTAATTTTGCATTTTTTATTCTGTCGAGTGCGCCCGCGTGGTGAAAATGGCAGATGGCGATGGCGAGCGCGTCCGCCGCGTCGTGCGGCTGTGGTGCGGTTTTCATTTTCAGAAGCAGCCGCACCATTTCCTGAACCTGATGTTTTTCTGCATTGCCGTAACCAACGACCGTCTGTTTTATCAAACGCGGGCTGAATTCGGAAAGTTCCAAACCTGCTTTCTCTCCGATTAAAAGCACGACGCCGCGCACTTGTCCGAGCTTTAAAGCGACTTTGACATTCGTCGCGTAAAACGCTTCTTCTACCGAAATAACATCGGGTTGAAACCTGGCTATAACCGCTTCGACACCGTCGCTGATTTTCAAGAGACGCTTCGAGAATGTTTCTTTCGGACTCGATTTGACCGTGCCGTATTCGATCAGAGAGTATTTTAACCCGACGCCTTCGACGACGCCCCAACCGAGCGTTTCGCTTCCCGGGTCAATCCCTAAAACACGCATTTAATAATTTACAATAAACTGTTTTCTATAATTTCAGCCCTCACCATAACTTAAAAACTCAAACAAAATCAAGCAATTTCTCGCCGCCGAAGTTGACACGAAACCTAATCTCGCTTTCACTATTCTGTATGCAACCGAAAAATAATTTGAAAATCGTTTCCCTTTTGCCGTCGGCGACGGAAATCGTCTGCGCGCTCGGTTTGGAAGAAAATCTCGTCGGCATCACGCATGAATGCGATTTTCCCGCTTCGGTTTCAGGCAAGCCGCAATTGACGAAAAGCCGTATTTCGCATGAAACGATGTCGAGCGCGGAGATTGACCACGCAGTCCGCACGCAGCTCGACGGACACGGCTCGATTTACGATTTGGACGTAAAACTTCTTGAAAAGATAAAGCCTGATTTGATAATCACGCAGGAGCTTTGCGACGTTTGCGCCGTCAGTTACAAAACCGTTCAGAAGGCGGCGAAAATATATGTCGCGGGCGCCCAAGTCGTTTCCTTAGAACCGAATACGATTGGTGATATTTTTGAAAATATAAAAACCATCGGCGCTCTTTGCGAAATTTCCGACGCGGCAGACAAAGTAGTCGCCGCTCTGCAAAATCGTCTCGATAAAATTCGCGCGCAGACCGAAAAAATAGAAAAGCGACCGGAGGTTTTTATGCTCGAATGGCTTGAGCCGCCGTTTGCGCCCGGACATTGGACGCCGGAACAGGTGAAAATTGCGGGCGGAAACTGTCTTTTGGGCGAAACGGGCGAAAAATCGGTTACGACAACTTACGAAGAAATTTTTGAATCAAAACCGGAGATTTTGGTTTTGATTCCGTGCGGTTATTATAAAGAAGACACTTTGCGCCAATTGCCGAACACAGGATTTCCCGAAACATTTAAACAGCTTCCCGCATTTGAAAATGATAAAATTTGGGCTTTGGACGCAACCGCGTATTTTTCGCGTCCCGCGCCACGCGTCGTCGACGGAGTAGAGATTTTGGCGAAGATTTTTCATCCCGAGATATTCGGCGCCCCGGATGAGACTGAAGCCATCCGCGTTTCAAAAGATTTATTAAAATTTGAAACGAAAGCCGCCGCAAAAAACATATAATAAAATTTATGAAACTCGTCGTAGTATTTTTAAGTTTGCTGATGTTTGCATTTAGTTTGTTCGCGCAAACGACCGACCGGATTTTGGCGACAACAAACAATCAAAATTTCACTGCCGGAGACCTCGCGCCGGAAGCTCGTCAGGCATTTAAAAACTTGCGCGCGTCGGTTAGCGAGTTGCGAAGGCGGCTCCTCGAACAGCAAATCGTTGATGCTTTGCTTGAAGCTGAAGCTACTGCGCAGAAAACAACTGCGGAAAAACTTATCGAAACGCAAGTTAATAGTAAAATTCAAACGCCGGCGGCAAAGGAAATTCAAGCGGTTTACGACGCAAACCGCGCCGCCATAGGCGACCGAACTCTCGAAGAAGTTCGCCCACAAATCGTCGAATACTTGCGCCGCGAACACGAGCAGAGGCGTTTTGCCGATTACGTTTCAAACTTGAAAACGAAATATAAAGTTTCGCCCGGTAGAGACGTGAACGCGCCGAATCTCAAACCGTTTGAAGTTTTAGCGACCGTCAACGGAAAACAAATTACGGCGGAAGGTTTCGAGGCAAAAAGCAAAATAACGCTCGACGATTTTGAAGCAAACGTCCTTGACCAAACAAGAAACGCGCTCGAACAAGTTGTTTATTCCAATCTGGTTGTCGTCGAAGCAAAAGCGCAAAATGTGGATGCCGGAGATTTTATCGCGCGCGAAATCACCGATAAAATGCGAGATTTTTCCGCCGAAGAACGCGAGAAATTAGAAACGGCTTTGCGAAAGAGGCTTTTTCAAAAATACAACGCGAAAATTTTATTAAAAGAAATCACGCCAATCGCGCAGAACATTTCAACCGACGACGATCCGTCGCAAGGCAGCGTAAACGCGCCGGTAACAGTCGTGATGTTCACGGATTTTCAATGTCCGGCGTGTTCGGCGACGCATCCGGTTTTAAAACGGGTTTTGGCTGAATACGCCGGTAAAGTTCGTTTTGTAGTGCGCGATTTCCCCTTAACGCAAATCCACCAAAACGCTTTTCGAGCCGCGCTTGCCGCCGACGGAGCAGGCGCTCAAGGCAAGTATTTTGAATACGTCGAATTGCTTTACACGAATCAAAAATCGCTAGACGCGGCTTCCTTGAAACAATTTGCGTCGCAACTCGGACTCGACCGCAAACGTTTTGACGCCGATTTGGACTCGGAAAAATACAGTGCCGAAGTTCGCAAAGACATCGAAGACGGCAAAAAATACGGCATCAACGGCACGCCGACAATCTTCGTCAACGGCATCAAAATCCGTAACCTTTCAGCGGAAGCGTTTCGAGATGCGATTGACAAAGCCCTTAAACATTGAACATTTAACATTTAACATTTATCAAATTTTGATTTTAACGTTCTATTATTTAAATCAATATTGAGATAGAAAATGTTGAATGGTAAATGGTAAATGATAAATGAAATATATGCGCCTTTATCTTTTAATTTTGTTATTTCTTCTGTCGCAGGCTTGCACGAAAGAACCGGCACGTTCGGATACAAATATGAACGTTAATAAACCGAACGCAAACATCACCGCAAAGATGCCGCAGCAGACGGCGACGAGCGTTCCAGTTTATACTTACGAAGTCGTCAACACTTTCATGCACGACTCAAAGGCTTTTACCGAAGGCTTGTTTTTTCACAACGGATTTTTGTATGAAAGCACGGGCGAAGAAGGCGAATCGAATCTTCGTAAAGTCGAGCTGGAAACCGGCAAAGTCGTGCAGCAGCAAAAACTAGATGAAGAGTTGTTCGGCGAAGGCACGACCGTTTTAAACAGTAAAATTTATCAACTGACTTGGCGCTCCGGCAGAGCATTCGTTTATGATGCCGAAACGCTGAAACCGCTCAAAGAATTTCGCTATACGGGCGACGGCTGGGGTTTGACAAACGACGGAACGAATCTTTATATGACTGACAGCACGCACGTTATCCGCGTGATTGATCCGGAAACCTTCAAAACCGTCCGCACCGTTCCCGTGTTCCGCGAAGACGGAAAACCGCTGATGCAAATCAACGAACTCGAATTTATAAAAGGCGAACTCTGGGCAAACGTCTGGCATTCGGAACAACCGGAAATTCTAGGAAAACCGAACTACATCGCGCGCATTGACCCGCAAACCGGAAAACTTCTCGGCTGGATTGATTTGCAAGGAATTTCGCCCGACGACGTGAAACGCGGCACGGAAAACACTTTGAACGGAATAGCTTACGATGCAAGCGGCGATAGAATTTTCGTAACCGGAAAAAACTGGAAAAAACTTTTTGAAATAAAAATAAAGCCGAAAACGTAACACAATGAAAATATGAAAATGTTTTTTATTGTTTCAATGTTATTTCTTATTGCTTGCGGACAATCGAACGAGCAGTTTGATAAAGTTGCGGTAAATAATAATCAAAACGACCAAAATATTGTTTCCGACAGAAAAGAATTCGATACTTTGCCCACTTTCGACGAAGAAATTTACAAAGAATATATTCCGCAAAAGTTAGCCGTATTTCTGAACAAAGAAATGCCCGGCTGGAAAATTCCCGCGCCTGCCAAATGGGATAAATTTAGGTTTAACGAATATAAGTCTTCAAATAATCTTGTGAACTTTATTTCGGGCGATTTTAACTGTGATAAACGAACGGATTATGCTTTGATTTTAGCCGACAAGCGGGAGAGAGTTTCTATCTGGGTATTTTTCTCTAAAAAAAACAGTTTTGAAAAAATTAAACTCGATGAGTTCGGAAGCGGTTTGAAAGAAATTTATTTCGGATTAGAGGTTTTAGAGCCTGGAGAGGTCAGGTATATAGACCCGAATAATTATAAATCCAATCCGGTAAAAAAAATCAATTGTCAGGCAATCCAGGCAGTTTGGTTCGAGAAGGCAGCCGAGGCTTATTATTGGGAAAGAGGTAAGTTTAAGTCAATAATGACCGGCGATTAAAAAACATTTCCATTCAAAATTATTTTCAAGAATTCCTTCAAATCCAAATCGTAAATCGGCACGCCGAATTGCGCTTTCAAATCTTCAAAACGCATTCCGTCAATCAAAATCGGCTCATCCGATTTAATTGCGTGCTTCGGAATAATGGCGAAATCGCCTTTGATTTTATCTTTAACAGCGATAAAATCTTGCCCGGAAAGAAGCCCGGCAACAGCGACATCGCCGCCGAAATACGTGTTCGGAACGGCGAGAATATGCAAACGAGAACCGATTAAACGATTCAATTTCTGGATTTGTTCATGAAAAATCGGCGCGAACATCTCGCCGGTTAAAATCGTTCCATTTAACGAACCTTGAACATTGAGCTTTGGACTTTGAACCTGCATTTTCGGCACAATTGCCATTTGATTTGTTCGCAGGTTTGCTGCAACAGAGACATTTTCATTCACAAACGCTATCGATGATTTTCGTTTTTCCAATTTTTTCAATAAATTTTCAAACGAATTTGTAAAAGAGCGAATCATTCCGACGCCGTCTTCGATTTGCGGGTAATTGCCGTAATGTTTGCGCGACGGAATTGGCGCGTCGGCTTTGATGAAAATTTCGTCGCCGAGAAAAGCGAAAGTTACGCCCAGAGTTTTTCTAAATTCGGCTTGAAGTTTTTCGACTTCGCCGATTGTTTTTCTGCAAAATTCAGGCGTTACGCGCGTCAAGCGTTCATCCGTGTTGTAGCGCGTCAAAGCGACGGGAACGATTGCCGCACTGACGATTTTCGGGTGATGCGCCGCCAAATCGCGCAGGGTTTTTTCTAATTGCGCGCCGTCGTTTATGCCCGGACACAAAACGATTTGCGCGTGGATTTGGATGTCGTTATCGAGAAGTGTTTTTAATTTGCCGAAAATGTCGGCGCGGCTTTCGTCAACACCTAAAAGGTATGCGCGAGTTTTCAAGTCGGTCGCGTGGACGGAGACGTATTGCGGCGAAAGTCTTTGTTCGACGATGCGGTTCATTTCGTCGGGCGTTATTGAGGAAAGCGTCGTGTAATTTCCGTAGAGAAACGAGAGCCGTATATCTTCGTCGCGGACGAACAGCGACGGGCGCGCGCCTTCGGGGTTGCCTTTGCAAAAGCAGAAAAGGCATTCGTTGGCGCATTGGCGCGGCACGATTTGTTCAAACTCGATGCCGAAATCTTCGCCTTCTTCGCGCTCGATTTCCAATTCCCAGGTCTCGCCACTCGGTTTTTTAACCATCAATTCCAACTCGGTTTCGCCCGCCGTCTGAAAACGAAAATCCAAGTAGTCGCGCACCGCGCGCCCGTTTACGCGCACGACTCTATCGCCCGCCGCAAGCTCCAATTCCTGCGCCAAACTTTCGGGCGCAACCTCCGCAATCAAAACTCCCGGACGCCGAAGCTGTGTTACCGCCGGAGTTACTGCAAATTCATACATACAATTTAAATCGGTCGTTCGCAGATTTTGCGAACAACTTTAAAACCTAACATACAGGTACATCTAACGAAAGAAATAACATTGTCAGTATTGTTTCAATATTGTGGCACTGAAAAATGATTGCTTTTCATAAATGAAAAGCGTGCATTAAATTAGCTTAATTTTTGAAATTAATGCCCTTTGCATCTATTGTCGGAGTCGGAACAGGTAGAACTGCGCCTCTCGGTACGATAAAAAGCTCAACCATTAAATCTTCACGAAATCCGCCTTCAGTGCCAACAATACGGTTCGAGGCAATTTTTGCTCTTCTCAACTCCCGTTTGGCAAAATCAAGAATAAAACTGGCTGGTTGCATATATTCATTGGTCAAGCGTCTCTCATAAACAATAACGTATGCTTTGGCGATTGGCTTTTTTCTTAGAGTCTTAGCAAAACGTTCAATATGTATACTTAGCTCTGTGAGATCTGAAAATGTTAATTGCTTAACCATTTGAGCTCGTGGAGCAGTGGCAGATTTCGTGTATTTCTTTGAGCGGCACAATGAATTACAAACACAAGTATAAGGATTGTTAAAAGCAATTTTTGTTTCATATTTGTAAAAAAATTAAAAATGTCTCAAAAAAAAATTGAATTAGTTCTTAAGACAGACATAAATTTATCACCATACTTCTGAAACAATATCAACTTTTCCTGTTGTTTGCTATGAATTTCAGGCGTAAGTCATCAACTAATTTAATCGGTCGAGAAACGCTTTAGCATCTTCCCAATCGACAAATTCACCTTTTCGAGCGCGGCGTGCGGCGCGAATGTCGGCTGCATCTTCGGCGGTTAATTTTTCAGAATTTACCTTTACGCGCTGCGCCTTCGCCTGCAAATCATTCAACAATTCGGCGGCTTTCTCCACATCGTCCAACCTGTAGCGACGCTTCACGCCACGCATCGGCACGTCAATAATTATTTGTCCCATAACAGATGAATTTTAACACAATGTTTTATCAATTACTGCTGTTTGCTAACATTTTTCGGCGAATGTTAAGATTACCTTTCGCATTTATACATCGAGAAAATAATTATTTATGGAATTAGCAGTAGAAAAATTCGCGGTCGAAAGCGAGCCGTATTATTTGCCGGTCGCGCAGGAAGTCGAGCTGTTTGAAACCGCGTATCAGGCACATTTGCCCGTGATGCTCAAAGGTCCGACGGGTTGCGGGAAAACCAGATTTGTCGAGTTTATGGCGCATAAATTGAATCGTCCGCTCGTCACGGTCGCGTGCCACGAAGATTTGTCTTCGACCGATTTGGTCGGGCGTTTTCTGCTCGAAGGCGATGAAACCATCTGGCACGACGGACCGCTGACGAGCGCGGTTAAAAGCGGCGCGATTTGCTACTTGGACGAAGTAGTCGAAGCGCGCAAAGATACCGTCGTTATTATTCATCCGCTGACAGACCACCGCCGCCATCTGCCGATTGAGAAACTTGGAACGATTATCGAAGCGACGCCGGAATTTATGCTCGTCGTATCTTACAATCCGGGTTATCAATCGATTTTGAAGGATTTGAAACAATCGACGCGCCAGCGATTTGTCGCAATGGAATTTGATTATCCGAACGCGGAGGCGGAAACGGAAATTGTCGCGCACGAAGGCGGAATTGACACGGCGATGGCGCGCGATTTGGTTACAATCGGTCAAAAAGTCCGCAATCTGCGCGGACACGGACTCGAAGAAGGCGTTTCAACCAGACTGCTTATTTACGCAGCGCAATTGATTGCCAAAGGAATTTCGCCCGTTGACGCAGCAGAAGTCGCGCTCGTCTCGCCAATTACCGACGACAGAGAATTGCAAAGAAGTATTCGAGAAATTGTTACGACGATTATTTGACGGGAAAATAGGACACGAATTATCCAGGGTTTTCATGTTTGCTTTATATTTTTATAATTATAAAAAACCAGTGTTCTATTTCTCAATACAAATAAATTAAAAATCTACTTTTTCGTCTTGAAACTCCGGTGCGCGCTTTGTATTGGGCTGTTGTACAACGCTTGAATCGGTCGGATAAAGTTCTATTTTTGCATCGGTCAGAGCATTTTTAATTGCGGTTGCAACTGCGTCGAAAACTTCGAGCGGTTTGTTTTCCTCGGTTTTTATCCAGAATAATATTGATAAATTGACACCTTCGGCTGCGAGTTCCGTAACGTAAACGCTCGGATGCGGTTCTACGACGACGCCTTGCGTTTGGTTCAAAACCTGCAAGATACTTGCTTTTGCTTGTTCGATTTCTGCATCGTAGCCGATACTGATTTGTAGTTTCATACGCCGTTCCGCGCCTGCACCGCGTATGACCAGCGCGCTCGAATACATATCGCCGTTTGGCATCAAAATCATCTCGCCGTCGTCCATTCTCAAAGTCGTAGCGCGGACGCCTATGTATTCAACTTTTCCCTGTTTATCTTTGACGAAAATATAATCGCCGATTTGAAACGGCTGTTTCCAGAGAATTAAAACGCCGGACAATAAATTATTTAAAATATCTCTGGTTGCAAAACCGACGATAAACGATGTAAAACCCAGACCTGCAATCAAATCGCTGAAGTGAAAAGCCGGAATAATAATCGTCAACGCGGTAAAACAACCGAGAACGAAAATGCCGATGACAATCAAACGGCTAACTAAAATTCGCAGGCGCAAATCCAGATTCGTGCGTTTCGACGCGCTCAAAAATACGCTTTTGACAATCTTTGCCAGCAGCCAAAAGAGAAGTAAAACGATTAATCCGGCGACAAAATACGGCAAGCCTCCAACAAGCGAGGTCAGAAGATTGTTAATCGAACTCCACGCGACATTGGAAATTTGCGAAGCATTGTCAACGATGCGCGTCGAAACGTTTGAATTCTGAAAATACATCGGGCTGATTATACGGCGAAATCTGAATTTAAGAAAACCGCGTTTGACAAGGCGTTTTTTCAAAATCTAATCTTAACTTCTAGATTAAGGAGTATTTTATGCACAAAACGAAAAACGATATTCCGAGCGAAACAAGAGAAAAAATCATCGAGCTGCTGAATTCGCGCCTAGCTGATTCGTTTGATTTGAAATCGCAGGCAAAACAGGCGCATTGGAACGTTAAGGGAATTCATTTTTTCCAGCTTCACGAACTTTTCGACCAGGTATCGACGGCAGCCGAAGCGCATATTGATTTGATTGCCGAACGCGCGACGGCTCTCGGCGGCACGGCTCTGGGAACGGTGCGCGTAGCGGCGCAAAAATCGTCTTTAAGCGAATATCCGCTGGAAATCACCGACGGCAGAGACCACGTTGACGCGCTCTCGTCCGCGCTCGCCCAATTCGGCAAAAACGTCCGCGCCGGAATTGACGAAGCCGACGCGCTCGGCGACAAAGACACCGCCGATTTATTTACGGAAGTTTCACGCGAGATTGACAAACTTTTGTGGTTTGTCGAAGCGCACATTCAAGCGTAAATTGAGTTGAATATGAAGGAAATCAAACAATCAAAAGAACAACTGGAAAAACGCCGCGACGAAATCAACGCGCAATTAAACCACGTCAACCAAGCCGAGCGCATCGAACTCGAACGCGATATGGAAGACCAAGCTATCCAAGTCGAACAGCAGGACGTTTCAACGACGATGGAAGCGAATCTGCGAAAAGAGTTGATTGATATTGAAGATAAATTGCTGGATTTTAATGACGAATAATTTTTATTTTATCTGTTGAAAAAAAACGAAGCGACACGAAATTTTATTTTAGTGTCGCTTTGTATTAATGAAAAAGAGTTGTCAATCAACCTTTGCATCAAGCAAATTTAGATTTTGAAACATAGATTCGTTTGGCGACCAGACGCGGGCAACCCAAAACCATTGCATTAACCCCACGACAAACAGAAAAATCGTGCTGAGATAAATTCCTTCGGCTGAAAAAGGATTTATTCCGAGATAATGATTTGCCAAAACAACGACTAAAACGGAGAAAAGGCTGCAAGGCAAAGACAAAACCAGCATTAGACCGTTAAGAACGTAAATCGTGTTTTGAAGATTTTCCGAATCGTAACCGAACCACAGAAAAGTCGTCAAAATCATTGAAAAAACAGCTATTCCCGACCAGATATATTTCAGATTAGATTTGATATTCATTTTTCTTCCCTCCTGAGACTTGATAGCTGTTTAGACACCGATTTCGACAATTTGTTCCCTATTTAATAAATATTTTCGTGATATAATTTCCCCGCAAACTTTCTCAAATAAAATAAAAATATGACAACCACAGATTTTCTAACCGGCACGGTCAAAGGTCCGGGCGAGATGCCGCACGAATACCTTTTTATCACCAAAGACAACAAACGCGCACGCATAGGCGAGTTTGTTTATTACCAGGCGGAAGTCTCCGACGAAAAACGGCAGATTATCGGCACGATAAAATCGAGAAAACTCGTGCGAAATTTGCCCGACGCTTTTTTGTCAGACCCGAACACGCCGCCGTCGCTGGTTTCATCTTTAATCGGCTTGAACGGCGACGCTTGCGAGATTTACGAAATCACGGTCGAGACAATCGGTTATTTCAACGAGCAGTTAAAAGATTTCGTCAATCCGCGTATTCCGCCGAATCCGGGCGACGCGATTTATCTGGCGTCGTCCGACACGCTGTCGCGGATGCTCAGCCCGAAAAAGTTTCAGGAACACGGCTCAGCACACATCGGAAGCCTTTTGACGCGCAAGGCGGGCGAAGTTCCTGTTGTGCTTTCGGTCAAAGATGTTGTTTCCACACATTTGGCAATTCTCGCCTCAACAGGTTCGGGAAAATCCTACACAGCGGGCGTTTTAGTCGAAGAATTGATGCAGCCGCACAACGGCGCGGCGGTTTTAATCGTTGACCCGCACGGCGAATATCATACGATGCAGTCCATTCACGGCGACGCGCAATTTCACGCCAACGGTTATAAACCGGAAGTCAAAATCTTCACGCCCGACAAAATAAAAGTCCGCTTTTCCACCCTGACCGAAGCCGATGTGAAATATCTTTTGCCCGAAGGAACATCGGACAAAATGGCGCATTTTCTGTCGCAGGCATTTACGAGTCTGCGCGAACGGCTGAAAGTCGAAAATCGTGCTGATTATGCTTATGCTTATCACGATTTGCGCGACGAAGTGAATGCTCAAAAATTCGGCGACGAGAAAAAAGACGGCGGTAACGTCTCTTCGATTGACGGTTTGCTGTGGCGTATGGATTCGCGTTTTGGAAAATCCGACAGCATTTTCACGTCAAGCGAACACATCGAGTTAAACGAGCTTTTCAAACCCGGACGCTGCACGATTTTGCAATTATCCGATATCGAACAGCACGAACAGCAAGTCATCGTCGGCGCGCTTCTGCGCCGCGTCAACAAAGCCAGAGTGTCAATCGTGCGCGGCGAAACGCCAAAGGAACGCGGCGATTTTGTTGATTATCCGGTTTTCACGCTTCTTGAAGAAGCGCACCGTTTCGCGCCCGCGGGCGCAAGCGTCGTTTCGACAAATATCTTAAAACAAATCCTCTCCGAAGGCAGAAAATTCGGCGTCGGCATCGGCTTAATCACACAGCGTCCGGGCAAACTCGACCAGGATGTTCTCTCGCAATGTATGACGCAAATCATAATGCGAATCGTCAACCCGATTGACCAGCAAACCGTCGCCCAATCGGTCGAAGGCGCGGGACGCGCGATGCTCGCCGAACTGCCCGCGCTCACCAAAGGTCAAGCCGTAATTTCCGGCGTCGGCGTCAACACGCCCGTGATGTGCCGCATCCGCCCAAGATTAACCCAGCACGGCGGCGAAACCTTCGATGCGCCTTCGGAATGGATGAAATGGCATTCGTCCGACGCGCAGGACAAACGCGAACAGGATAACGCACCTTATCTCAAACCGAGTTCGGAGAATAAGCCTGAAAAATTGGGCGGTGTCAGGTTTTAACTGATAAAATAGCTGTATGAAAGTTGTAGAAAGAAACATTCAAATCCGCAAAACTTCGCTCAAAGAAGAAACCGACGATTTGAAAAACACGACCGCCGCCGAACGTTGGGCGATGATGTGGCAGCTCGCGCTCGATGCTTGGGCGTTCAAAGGAGAACCGCTTGCTGAACCAAGACTTCAAAGAAATATTGTCCGCGTTTATCGAAGAAAAAGTTGAATTCCTCGTTGTTGGCGCTTACGCAATGGCTTTTCACGGATTCGTTCGTGCAACGGGCGATATTGATTTGTGGATTCGCATTTCGGACGAAAACGCGGGAAAGGTTTGGCGGGCATTGGAGCGATTCGGCGCGCCGCTTTTTGATTTATCGAAAGAAGATTTGCAAACGCCCGGAATGGTTTTTCAAATCGGTCTTGTTCCGAGTCGCATTGATGTCATTACGCAGATTGACGCAGTTGAATTTGAAGATGCGTGGAAAGAGCATAAAACGGTGGAAATCGAAAATTTGCAAATTCCCGTTATCGGCAAAACTCAATTACTCATTAACAAACAATCAACCGGCAGAGCAAAAGACCGCTACGACTCGCTGTGGCTGCAAGATGAATAATTCCCGAAACGCGCCGTATCTGAAACCGACTTCGGAGAAGAGGACTGAGAAGGTTGGAAATATTCGGATTTGAAATTAAACAGTTTATAAAAGTATGAATTTTGGAAAAACAATTCAGATATTTTTGCCAGACGGTAATCCGCGAAGTGTGAAGATTGCTGAAATTACAAGTCGCACAGTTCAAGGAATACTTATCCCACGCTCAAAATTAGAGTTTATTTCGGAACGAAATGAATTAAAAAATGTCGGCGTTTATTTCTTAGTTGGTGGAACAGATGAAGGCAGCAGACCTGTAGTTTATATTGGTGAAGCAGAAGAATGTTTAATCCGTCTGAAACAACACAATAAAGGAAAGGATTTTTGGACAGTTGCTTTAGTAATTATTTCAAAAACAAAATACTTTACGAAAACTCATATAAAATATCTTGAATGGTATTGTCATGAAGCAATTAAAAAAGCTAATCGTTTTAATTTAGATAACTCTTCCTTACCAAATTGTCCTTATATTTCAGAGTCTATGGAAGCTGATTTGATTGATAATTTCGACACTATTAAAATTTTAGTTTCAACTTTAGGCTATCCGTTATTTGATCAAATTGAAAAACCAGAAAAGAAAGATATTTTAATTTGTAAAGGTAAAGATGCGTTTGCTGAAGGTGAGTATTCAGAAGACGGTTTTGTTGTATTCAAGGGATCAAAATGTAATCTTACAGAAACAAATACTGCTGTAACTTGGATTCCTAATTTGCGTAAAAAATTGATTCAAGATGGAATTTTAGCTCAACAAAGTAACGTTTTAATTTTCACAAGCGATTATATTTTTTCTTCCCCTAGTGCTGCGGCGGCAGTCGTTTTGGCAAGATCTGCCAATGGTTGGACTGAGTGGAAATACAAAGACGGAAAAACTTTGGATTTTGTAAAAAGACAGGATAAGGATTTATTGCTTGAAACTATTTAGAAATGAATTTATCAATTCGACAGGCTGATATTTCCGACACGAATATCATTTGCGCTCTCGGCGTGACGACTTTTTACGAAGCCTATTTTGAGCAGGACGATTCCGGCGATTTAGCAAATTATGTCCTTGAAAGTTTTAGTCGGGCGCAGATTGAAGCGGAGTTGAACGACACTAATTCGACATTTTTCATCGCCGAGTTAAATGGCAGAGCAGTCGGTTACGCCAAACTTCGTGAAAGTTCGACGGTTGATTGTTTGAAAAACGAGAACGCCATAGAACTGCACCGGATTTATATTTTGGAACGGGCGAAAGGCAGAGGTGTCGGCGGCGAATTGCTGAATCGGTGTTTTGAAACGGCGCGGGCGAAAGGTTACGAGACAATCTGGCTCGGCGTTTGGGAAGAAAATTCGGCGGCACAAAAATTTTATGAAAAATTAGGTTTTATGAAAGTCGGTGAATTGGAATTTCCTTACGGCGAAACAGTCGGAACGAACTTCGTGTTGAAAATAAAATTGTGAATCTTTGCAAACGGGCGAATACATTGCACCTAAAATTGAGTTCAGATAAAACCCGGAATGTTGGCGCATTAGAGTAAATTAGTTGTCAATCAAAATCATTATCGAAGAAGTTTTTGATTGCTGGTAAAATCCAAAAGGGGAGAAATTAAAATGTTTCCGATTTGGTTACAAGCGGGATTTTGGGGTTTGGTTTCCGGCTCGGCGCTGGTTATCGGCGCGGCAGTCGGCTTTTATTTTAACCTTCCGAAGCGGCTGATTGCCGCGATTATGGCTTTCGGGAGCGGCGTGCTGATTTCGGCGTTGTCGTTTGATTTGATGGACGAGGCGTATAAGCGCGGCGGGTTTGATTCGACGGCGATTGGGTTTGTCGGCGGCGCGGCGGTTTATACGGCGGCGAATTGGCTGGTCAATCAAAAGGGCGCGAAGCACCGGAAACGGTCGGGCGAACAGCAATCTTCAGAAGAAGAAGACAGCGGAAGCGGTTTGTCAATCGCCGTCGGCGCGCTGCTTGACGGAATTCCCGAATCAATCGTTATCGGCGTCAGCATGATTAGCGGCGGCGCGGTGAGCTGGGTTGCGGTCGTGGCGATTTTTTTGTCGAATCTGCCCGAAGGTCTATCGAGCGCGGCGGGAATGAAAAAGGCGAATCGTTCGGCGGCTTATGTTTTTGGCGTTTGGGCGGGCATTGCTTTTATTTCCGGCGTTGCAGCCTTGCTTGGTTATGCAATTTTCAGCCGTTTTTCCGAAGACGTTATTGCCGGAACGACAGCTGTCGCTGCGGGCGCAATCCTTGCAATGCTGGCGGATACGATGATTCCCGAAGCCTTTGAGGAAGCGCACGATTTTGCCGGACTCATTACGGTTCTCGGTTTTCTGGCAGCTTTTATCTTGACTAAAATCGGCGAGTGATTAAGATACGATAACGATGTACGAAATCTTGTCATCGGTGACTTTTTTGTACTTACCGGAATTTATAGTTTGATTAAGGCTTCGGTTTTTCTTCCGGCACCACTTCGTCATCGTCCAAAATTTTAACTTCCGAGCCGTATTTCTGATATTCCTTAAAACGAATGACGTTTCGCGTTTCATAAACTTCACTTTTTTGGCGAAACGTGAGGCGCACGTCCGACAGCGCCGGCAGCAGATATTTTTCGTCGGCAATCGTTACCCAATCGTAGTCAATTGTTCGGTTGGCGGTGCGAATGGGAAAGCCTTCGGGAATTTGGGTTGCCGAGCTTTCGACGCGCAGAACACGGAAGTTTTCACGGTCAATCCAGATTCTGCCTTGCATTCCCGTAATGGTCGAGTCGCTGAAAGTGCCGGTGGCGGTGATTTGTTGTTTGGCTTTGTCGCGCTCAATCGAATAGTTGAAAACGACGGCGCGGCGCATGCGAATCGTGTCCGTGTCGGCGATTTCAAATTTCGTGTCGCTTTCGGGTTTGAAGATTTTTGCCAAAACCGTTACAAATTCGCCGGTCGAACTCGTGCCGCCGACTTCTTCATAACTCGCTTTTGATTTCGGATTATTTTGAATAATGCCGTTGAGCGATAAAACTTTGTAATCTTCCTGTCCGCTCGCGCGATAATTTACGGCGACGATAAGGCGGTCGAGATTGCGAAAATTATTTGTTCCGGCGTAGGCTGCCGAACGCACAATCTGCTGTTTGACGACAAAATCCGGCATCTCTTCGACTGCCGCTAAAATCGCTTCGCGCGCTTTCATTAAAATTTCGCTTGATTCCTTTTCGCTTGGTAGTTTCGCCGTTGAAGGGTTTTGTCGGCGGCGCGCCGCTTCTTCGAGCGTGCGTTTGAGTTCCGTGTCATTGCGGCTTTTTGATGTCGTCAGAGCGCGCAAACCGTCGGTCAGTTCAAAGCCGATGCCGCGCTGCCTGAGTGTTTCGATAAGGTCATTCTTTTTTGCAGGCGTTTTCTGCAAATCGTAAAGCATTTTGACGTATTCGGCTTGCGTCAGAGGTTTTTGCGCCGCCTGAGCAAACACAAAGCCGGTCGAAATTAAAATCAAAATTACAGGAATTATCTTTTTCATTCGGTATTAAAGATGCCTGCGAACTTTAGAGCGTTGGCTTCCGGCAAAATATTTAACCAAAAGCAAAAGCGGAGAAAAGCTGTAAATACTTTCTCCGCTCGTACAAATAATCTTACTTTTTAGGTTTAACTTAATTAACCCATTCTTCTTCGTAATTTAACTGCCAATGTCGGGTGACCCAATCCTGTGCCGCAGACAAAGCGTTTTGTTTCCATTTTTTCAGATTGTTAATCACCGAAAGCGCGGCAAGCGGTTTGCTGGGGTCGCGTTCGACCCGTATAACCTGCGTTGGAACTTCGATAATCGTTTTTTCTTCATCAAAAATCCGCAGCGTAACTTCACTTCCAACCGGCGGCAAAACATCCAGATTGACCAGCGCGCTGGTTTCACCCAAATTTTCCGTCATACCGTCAACCGAAACCGTCTCACCGCTTTCCGCATCTGTCCAGATTACCTGTACCTTCAAACTTGCCATAATCCGTTGATGAAGATGCGTCCTGTTTGTAACTGTTGAATTTGCTAAATACGACATAATAAAACCCTCCCCTGCTCGTTAAACTTTTTTATCTAATACGTTAGTTGTGTATCGCTCGAATAATCTAAAACACTATTATCGGAAAGTCAAGCCACGAAAACCGCTCAAACCGCTCATTTTTTACAATAGCAAAACAGTTTAAAAATCTTTTTTCCACTCGACTGAATTTGTTTTATACACTTTTCCTGTTTAATTTATTTTTATTGCAAAAAAAACCTGCCAAACACTTGAACGTTTTTCTTATGCTTGTAAAAACGTTTTAGTATTATTTATTGACGCTCGAAACCGGCAAATAGTTGCTGCAAATCTGTTGAAATTGTCGGCTAAATATTTAACGAAAAATTAACCCGAAAAAACGAATGTCGGCTAACGATTAACAAAATTCTTTATTAAAATAAAAGGAACTTAATTTGCATAAAGTTATCGTGTAATATTTGATTTCTATAAAAATGCGACAATCTTTTCCGTAGTTTAACTTTCGGAAATACAAAAAACGCAAACAACAAAACGCTTATAACTATTTTGATGGATAATTTCCAATTTTTGTTTCGGTTACCGACGACGGATAATCTCACGATTTAAAATCCAAAAACCCGAATAAAAATTCAAAATTCAAAATACTTTTTTTCATAATCAAAATCAATTTTCAAAATTTCATAAAAACAACGAGGTCAAAAAAAAACAAATGACTAAAATATTTTCAACAAAATTTCTGCCAGTTACACTCGTTTGCCTGCTATTAGGCATCGGACAAATTTTTGCGCAATCGACAGTAACCGGCGGTATTCGCGGTAAAATTACCGACCCGCAAGGCGCAACCTTACCGAACGCGACCATAACAGCTACGAATATCGGAACTAACGCTGCATCAACCGCCACGACCGATGAAGACGGCACTTATCGCATTGCCAACCTTCAGCCGGGAACTTATACAATCGGCATTTCTGCTACGGGTTTTTCCAATTTTACCCAGGAAAGAGTCGTCGTTGAGGTCGGACAAGTTACTACAATTGACGTTCCACTGGGCGTCGCCGGACAAAGCGCACAGGTGGAAGTTACGGCGGAAGCACCGGTTATCAATACCAACTCGCAAGATTTTTCGACTAATATTAATCAAACCTCCATCAACGAGCTACCAATTAACGGTCGGCGTGCTTCAAATTTTGTAATCTTAACACCCGCGACTGTTCCCGACGGAACTTTTGGTTTGATTAGTTTTCGCGGCATCTCCGGGCTTTTAAACAACAGTACGGTTGACGGCGGCGACAATAATCAGGCGTTTTTCTCCGAAGAACGCGGGCGTACTCGAATTAATTATTCTATCAGTCAATCGGCAGTTCGTGAGTTTCAAGTTAATGGTTCAAACTATTCCTCCGAATACGGTCGTGCGGCGGGCGGCGTTGTTAACACCGTTACGAAATCGGGAACGAATGATTTTCACGGTGACCTTTTTTACTACAACCGCAACAACCGCAATGGCGCGCGTAATCCGTTGGCTTTCCGTTCGGTAATTGCAAACGGTATAACGACTCAAGTAGCAGCCAAACCGGTTGATTTGCGCCAACAATTTGGCGGAACAATCGGCGGTCCGATTCTTAAAGACCGTTTATTTTTCTTTTTTAGCTACGACCAGCAAAAACGAAACTTTCCCGGTCTTGCCTCTATCAGAGACCCCAATTATCTAAACTCGGCAAACGTTACTACATTAACGTCGAGAGGAATAACATCGACTCAAATCGGCAATACCATACAATTTCTAAACTCCTTAACGGGCGAAACTCCGCGCACGGGCGATCAAATTTTATTCTTGCCGAAAATTGACTGGCAAGTAAATCAAAATAACTTGTTTAGCGCTACCTACAATCGTCTGCGCTGGAAATCTCCTGCGGGTATTCAGACTCAAGCAGTCAACTTTTTAGGGCGCAACAGTTTCGGGAACGATTTTGTAAATGTCGATACGACAAATTTACGTCTTCAGTCGACCCTTTCCGCCACTACGCTCAACGAAGCCCGTTTTCAATACTCGCGCGACCTGGAGTTTCAAAGCAGCCAAACACCTTCGGCAGGCGAGCCGTTAACTTCCACTACATCGCAAGGTCAACGCTCTCCGAATGTGGGTCTTTCTTTTGGCGGAAACACGACTTTCGCATTCGGAACACCGACCTTTTTGGAACGTGGAAAATATCCCGATGAACGTCGTATTCAATTTGCCGATACGGTGACGATGACTAGAGGACGTCACACATTCAAGTTCGGCGGCGATATAAACAAGGTCAGCGACGATTTGGAAAACTTACGTTTCCAAGCTGGTTCATATTCTTATGCAAACATCAATGATTTCATTATTGATTATTTGTTTTCTCAAGGTAGTATTTCAGCCACTACACAGTGTGCTTCGACACTCACCAATACTGCCGGACGAACGCTTCCAACCGGATTTTCAGCTACCCGAACCGCCGGTCGCTGCTATTCAGGTAACTTTTCGCAAGGCTTCGGCAATCCGGGAATTAAATTTAATACTTTTGATTACAATTTCTTTGCTCAAGACGATTTTCGCATTACGCCGCGTCTAACCGTTAATCTAGGTTTGCGCTATGAATACGAAAAATTGCCGAAAACCATGTTTCCCAATACCGATACGGGATATAGCAACACGCTCATTCCAAACGTCAACCGAACTTTCGCCGATGCAACTTCAACTCTGCCGAACGATAAAAATAACTTCGGACCGCGCTTTGGTTTTGCTTACGATTTAACCGGCGACGGCAAAACTTCGATTCGTGGGGGTTACGGCATTTATTACGGACGCATTATCAATTCGACCATCGCCAATGCGTTGCTAAATACAGGAAGCCCTGGTGGACAGTTTCAAGTCAATACAGCTTCGGTTTTGACAGTCTTAGCAGCTAATGCGACGGCATCGACTCAAACGGTTTCAGTCCAAAATCCGTGCGCGCCGACTTTCCCGAACGTTCAAACCGCTCCGGTTCTTTTAACAACTACGGCAACCGGTCCGGTATGTTCGAGCGGTCAGTTAAGTACGATTGCCGGTGCAGCGACCGCTCCGCTCGGCAATATTCAGTATTTTCAGCAAAACTTCCAAGCCCCGCTTATTAATCAATATGATTTGATAGTTGAGCGGCAGATTGCCAAAAACACTGTAGCTTCAGTTTCATATATTGGCAGTTTGGGAAGGAATCTTCCGACCTTTATTGATCAAAACTTCAATTCTATACCGACCAGCCTTACGACCTACACGGTCAGCGGCGGAGATTTTGACGGGCAAACCTTTACTTTCCCCCGCTACAGTCGCGTTATCGGTACACAAGCAATAACCGAAATCCAGAGTTCCGTTAGGTCTGAATACAATGCTTTAGTTTTGCAGATTAATCGTCGCTTTACCGCTGGGTTACAATTTCAAGCCAGCTACACTTTAGCGAAATCTACCGATACGAACCAAAACTCTGCGACATTTACGCAAAACAATAGTCCGCTCGACGTTTTCAATCGAAGTTATGATGCCGGACCGAGCAACAACGACGTGCGGCATAAGCTTATCGTTAGTGCGGTTTATGCGCCGACTTTATATAAGGGAGGAGGAAATTCCTTCTACAACTACATATTAAACGGCTGGTCGATTGCTCCGATTTATGCTTTCTATTCCGGTCGTCCGTTTGACGGAAATGTCCTTTCGACAACCGGTTCAAGCACAAGTCTAAACGGCACTAGCGGTGACGCTCGATTTCCGCTTTTATCACGTAATGCTTTCCGTCTGCCCAGTCTGTCAAATTTAGACGTCAGACTTTCAAAGCGTTTTAGATTTACTGAAAGGTATAATCTCGAACTTTTAGCCGAAGGCTTTAATGTATTTAACAGAACTCAGGTTTTTGCAGAAAACAGCGGCTTATACCAACAGAGTCCGTCTTTCGGAAGTGCCGGTTCGTGTCTTCCGTCAGCTACGGCAACCAATTATTTGTGTTCCAGTCCTAATTTTGGATTGGTTACGTCAACCGACAGCACTTTGTATCGTGAACGCCAGATTCAATTATCAGCGCGTTTCCAGTTTTAGTTTTCCTGAAATTTAGGAAAACCTTTACGGCGTGTTTCCTTCGGGGAACACGCCGTTTTTTTCATCTTGCAGATTTTGTATTTCGGATTTACCTTTTATTTTTACAATTCATTATTTAACGATGAAGATTCTGCAAATCAGTTCGGCGAAAAATTTCGGCGGCGGCGAGCGTCATCTTGTTGATTTGTGCGCAGGTTTGTATTGCGGCAATCGAGCAGAAAGCGGCGGCGGAGAAATTGTGGAAATTTTTGCAGCCTTGCGCACGGAAAATAATTGGCGGGAAAAGATTTCTTTTTTGCCTAAAGACAATGTAATTGATTTGCCGCTAAAAAATTCGTTTGATGTTTCGAGCGCGCGGAAACTTGCCGAATTCGTCAAAGATAAAAACATCGAAATTATTCACGCGCATCTTGCGCGCGATTATCCGATTGCCGCGCTTGCCGCAAGAAAGGCGCGGGTGAAATTGGTTTTGACGCGCCATCTTTTGTTTCCGCTCAATTTTCTGCACCGTTTCGTTTTACCGAAGAACTCGACGGTTATCGCCGTCGCCGAAGGCGTTCGACATCGACTTTTGCAACAAAAAATCATAGCGCCCGAACAAATTAAGCTGGTTTATAACGGCGTTAACACACGGCATTTTGCGGACGCTAAAAACGAGGTTGGAAAAGAAAATTTGCGTCGGCAACTAAACTTAAAACCCGATTGTCTGCTCGTCGGAATTGTCGGTGAAATAGCCGCGCACAAAGGTCAGACGGATTTTGTCCGCGCTGCATCGTCGGTTGTAAAACAATTTCCCGAAGCGGAATTTTTAATCGTCGGACAAGACAATTCGGCAAACAAGAAACAGCAAAAGAGTTTGGAAAGTTTAATCGAAGAACTCGGCTTGCAAAACAAAATTCATCTTCTCGGCTGGACGGACGATGCTGCGCCGATTTTCGCCGCACTCGATGTTTTCGTTTCGGCTTCGCACACGGAGCCTTTCGGTTTAGTAATTGTCGAAGCGATGGCGGCGGGTTGTGCTGTAGTCGCCACCGCAACCGATGGCGCGAAAGAAATAATTAAAGACGGCGACACCGGAAAACTTGTTCCGATTGCAAATCCGACCGAACTCAGCCAAATGATTATCGAAATTCTAAGCGACGAAAATCTGCGGCAGACCTTGGGTGAGAAGGCGCAGCTAAGCGTAAAAGAAAAATTCAGCATTGAAAGAATGGTTGCGGAAACGAAAAACATTTATCGAGAGATTTTGTCGCAGTGAAATTAATGAGAAGTAACAGGATGCGGACGGAACTGATTTTACGAATAGACGTAAATTATCTATAAAAAATTTATCCGTGAAAATCCGTCTCTTTCCGTATTCGTCCGTGTTATATTGCTTTTGTTTTTAGAAAAATTGTTTATCGCTTTATAAATTTGCTTTCAGCCATTGAAAAGTTTTCGGCGCAATTCTACGCGAAAACTCGTTTTGCTCGAAGTCTTTTGATAATTTTTCCAAATCTTGCGGCAGGTCAACATCGTACCAATCGGACGTTTCTTCCAATTTAAAACCTGTACGCAAAATGTTTTTTTTCGTTTGCTCGAATGTTTTCTCCGAACTCCATTCGATGCCAGTAAAAATTTCCTTTTGCAATCGCCGCAAACCGATTAAATAAAATCCCCCGTCTGAAGTTTTTCCCAATACCGCGTCGGAATTCTCTAAAAATTCAAACGCTTGCTCAATAAATTCGGGCGGGAAAGTCGGGCTGTCAGTTCCAATCATTACCACCGCATCCAAATTTTGCCGGAAAGCGAACTCGAATGCGTTAAACATTTTTTCGCCCAGGTCGCTTCCCTTTTGTTCAATAAAGAATGTTTCGGACAACAAAAATTTGTCGAAAAACCCTAGTTCGTTTTCCGGTGAAAAGGCGATTATCAATTGATTATTCAGGCTTTTCACTTTTTTAATTGTGTCATCCAATAAACATTCTGCAAATTCAGCCGCTTGTTCGGAATCGAGCAGAGACCGGAGCCGCGTTTTCACGTTTCCCGCGCGCGGAACTTTTGCCATAATGATAATTGCTTTTGTCATTTACAGATGTCAGATGTTAGATGTTAGATTTTAGTAAAAGAAAAAATCAGCCTCTGACATCTAACATCTCCAAAAAATTATGCACTATTATAACGAAGAAGATTTAGCGCGTTTTGGCGAAATCGGGAACTCGCGCCCTGATTTGTTTGAAAAATTTATGGCTTGGTATCAAGCCTGTCAGGAAGACGGCGCGTTGTCGAAACGCGAAAAGGCGCTAATCGGTTTGGCGGTTTCCGTTACGGTTCAATGTCCGTATTGCATCGACGCTTACACGAATTCTTGTTTGGAAAACGGCTCGAATGTCGAGCAGATGACCGAAGCGATGCACCTTGCATCGGCGATTCGCGGCGGCGCGAGTCTTATTCACGGCATCCAATCACGCAACGCGCACGACAAAGTTTCGATGTAATTAACACTTATCAGCTGTCAGTTGTCAGTTACAAAATTTTTCTGATATTGACGAACGACTACCGACAACTGACTACCGACAACTATGCAAACCGTTCAAATAACGCGCCGTAGAGACGGAAAATCCGCACTGCCGAATGCGCCCGTCGAATTTGATGAAAAGCTAAATTCGCTCGGTTTAAGTCTGCGCGCGACGAACGTCGAAATTCTGCAAGTCAACGTCGGCAAACTTTGCAATCAAGCGTGCAAACATTGCCACGTTGACGCCAGCCCGACGCGCACGGAAATTATAGCGCGCGAAACGATCGAAGCGTGTTTGAGTGTTTTGCGAAAATATAAAATTCCGACGCTCGACATAACCGGCGGCGCGCCGGAGTTGGTTCCCGATTTTCGTTATTTCGTTTCGGAAGCGCACAAAACCGGCGCAAAAATTATCGTGCGGCATAATTTAACCGTGATGTTTGAAGAAAATCAAACGGATTTACCGGAGTTTTTCGCTGAAAATCAGGTTGAAGTCGTGTCAAGTCTGCCGTATTTTTTGCAGCAGCAAACCGACGCGCAGCGCGGCGCGGGCGTTTTCGATAAATCAATCGAAGCAATCCGACGATTAAACGTCGTCGGTTACGGCATCGAAGGAAGCAGTCTAACCTTAAATCTCGTCTATAATCCGACGGGCGCGTTTTTGCCGCCCGAACAATCTGCAATCGAAGCCGATTTTCGGCGTGAGTTAAAAGCGCGTTACGGTTTGTATTTCAATCGTCTTTTCACAATAACGAATATGCCGGTTGCGCGGTATCTGGATTATTTGCGGCGTTCGGGAAACGAAGAAAAGTATATGCAAAAACTTGTAAGCGCGTTCAATGTGGCGACAATTGAAAATTTGATGTGCCGAAATTTAATCAGCGTTGACTGGCGCGGCAAATTGTATGACTGTGATTTTAACCAGATGTTGGAAATCGGCGTTTCGCCCGAACTGCCGCAAACGGTTTTCGATTTTGCATCGGAGAAGTTCTTCGGACGCCGAATAAAAACCGCCGCTCATTGTTTCGGCTGCACTGCCGGTTCGGGTTCGAGTTGCGGCGGTGCGGTGGCGTGAAAAATGATTAGGAATTAGATTGCAGGTGCTGCTTTTCGACTTTTCCTTAAACCTATTTTTTATCACTCGATTCCATCTGTGGTTTCAAAATTTGCGCTAACTCGTGTAACCGGCGGCTAAATTTTTTCTCTTGAAATTTGGAGACTTGAACGATTCCGATGCCGGCGGAAGTCAGAAAAACCTGGTCGGCTTGTTCGAGTTCTATTATTTGCGCTCTTTTTTCATTCACTGCAAATTTTTCCAAAACAAAATGGCGCGTAGTTCCTGCCAAACAACCTGTCTCTAAACTCGGCGTGAAAATTTCATCGTTTTTCGTCCAAAAAACATTTGCCGTCGCCGCTGACGCAATTTCACCGCGCTCGTTCAAACGAATTGCTTCGTCAAAACCGTCCGCTTTTGCGTTTTCCATAGCCAATATGTTTTCTAAATAATTGCAGGATTTAACACCGGCAAGCGGCGATTCTGAATTTATCGGAAACGGTGAAACAGTCAGACAAAAGTTTTCGGAAACCGCACGAAAATTCGCAGTTGTAATCAAAAAACTTGTTTTGTGTTTCGATTTGTTTTGCCAAATTTTGCTTACGGTTTCATCAAAAAAAGTTAAACGCGCGCGAGCATCTTCTGCGTTATTTTTTACGATAGTTTCAAGAAGCGAATTTTCTACCTTTTCTTCGGAAAATTCCGACAAATCAACACCGATTTTTTCAGCATTATGCGTTAATCTGTGCCAGTGTTTTTTCCACAAAAAAGGTTTTCCGTCGAAAATTGCAACGGTTGTAAAAATGCCTCTGCCGTAAAATGCTGCGGAAGAAATTGCCGGTAGAAAAGAATTTTGCGCTCGGATGATTTGATGATTAAAGCTGACGAACTCGTGCATTTATTGAATATAGAAAATCTCAAAATCCGCGCGAATTGCACATCGAACAATGGTCGCAAGGTTTTCCGGTCGGCTCATAGGGACAGGGTTTTTCCGTTTCAAACGGTTTGATTAGTTCCGGCGCGACGCCTTCGGCTATTTGAAATTTTTCTTGACTCGGATGAAATGATTGCCGATTGCCGATTGCCGATTGCGAATTGTATAAAGATTGCAGATTTAAGTTGTTTTCGATTTTGTCCAATCTCTCGTTGATTTTTTCGAGGCTCGAACGCACAAATGTAAAATCACCCGCTTCATTTCCCTGTAGAAGAAGCGCGATTCGTTCGGCTAATTTTTGGGTATTGTCTTTGTCCATTACGTAGAAAATATATTACAAACTTCTACTTTTTAATTTCTACTTTTGCCTCGTCTTCTCATTTGGCAACAAATCTATGTAATCAACCACGCCGACAATTGCTGAATCAATCGCCGCGCCTTGTTTTCCGGTCGCCGCCGTCGAAGCGCTCCAGCCTTCCTGCACAATCAAAACCGTATCGCCTTCACCGGCAGAAACCGAATCGAGCGCAAGCAGCGTGTTTTCCATATCTATGCCTTCGGGCGTAATCTGGCGACACAACATAACACGAGCGCCTTCGTAACGCTGATTTTTCTGCGTGGCGACGACATTTCCGATAACTTTTGCAAGAAGCATAAAAGATGTGAGATGTCGGATGTCGGATGTCAATTTTGCATTTACCAGCATCTGACATCTAACCTCTGACATCTCTGTAAAAGATGTGTTTTTCCGAATCGACAATGCCGACAATCGTACAGTCAGTCGGGGTTGAATCGCGCTTGAACGGAAAACTCGCCTCTTTGCCGCGACACCAGAAAACCAGTTCGCCGATGCCGGCGCCAATCGCGTCGAGCGCAATCTGCGGTTTCCCTTTTGCTGATAAATCCGCGTTTAAAGTCTGCACAATCAAAAATTTCCGCCCGTCGAGCGATTCGTTTTTTACTGTAGAGACGACAGTTCCGATGACGCGAGCTAATTGCATAAAAAGTCGTGACTTTTGCGAGTTTGTGAATTTGAAATTTAACTTGGAAAATTTAATAAACCCGTTCACCTCGCCGAACTGTCAAAATCTATCGTGTCAATCACGCCGACGATTGCCGAATCTACTGGACAATCCTTGTTGCCCTCCGCCAGACGCGCTGACGAGCCGCCGACAATCAAAACTTTTTCGTGAAAGCCCGCGCCGACCGTATCGACTGCAACCAGGTAACCGCTCTGGTCTGTGCCGTCAAGATTTATCGGTTTGACGATAAGCAGTTTTTTGCCGTGCAAACGCTCGTCTTTTTGTGTGGCGACGACTGTTCCTAAAATTCTGGCGATAATCATTTTTAGTAGTCAGTAGTCAGTAGCCAGTAGTCAGTAGCTGTCTTTTTCTGACAACCGACAACCGACTGCTGAAAACTATTTCAAGCCGAGCGGTAAAACATCGTCAACGCTGCCGTGCGGACGCGGAATAACGTGAACGCTGACGAGTTCGCCGACGCGACGCGCTGCTGACGCGCCCGCATCTGTCGCCGCTTTGACCGCCGCGACATCGCCGCGCACAATCGCCGTAACAAATCCGGCGCCGATTTTCTCGTAACCGACGAGCTGAACGTTTGCCGCTTTGACCATTGCGTCCGCCGCTTCAATCATTGCGACAAGTCCTTTGCATTCAACCATTCCCAATGCTTCTTGCATTCTATTTCTCCTAAAATTTACGTTTCAGAAATAATTCTTTGAAAAAGTGTTTACCTTGAATTTGCAACCTGAGCGAGAAGCTCAATCAATTCTTCGCGCGTGAAAGAAAAATTTTTACCGTTTGAGTTTGGCTTATTTATTGAATTTCCGTCAAGTCCGCAACTTATCTTTGCTTCGTGCAGATAACCGCACGATTGGCAGCGCGCGGCTTCGGTTAAATAACCGGCTTTTTCGCGGATGTTGATGAGTTTCTCTATAGCGTCGTTTGGCAAATTGTTTGCGCCGCCGAGAGCGCGGGAAAGTATGGCGATTTTCGCCGTGTGTTCGAGCGTTTCCAATCTGTCAAATGCCTGCCACAAATCCGCGCCATAAGCGACCGCGCCGTGATTTGCCATCAATAGGGCGTTGTGATGCTCGACAAAAGGCTTCATTGATTCTGTCAGCTCGTCGGTCGAAGGCGTTCCGTAATCGGTCAGAGGCACACAGCCCAAAGTTAAAATAACTTCGGACAAAATCGGCGCGTCAATCGCCAAACCCGCAACCGAAAAAGCCGTCCCGTATGGCGGATGCGCATGGCATACGGCATTAATGTCAGGACGCATCCGGTAAATCAAAAGATGCATCGCCAGTTCAGACGATGCTTTTTTATCATTCAAAGGATTCCCGTCTAAATCCGTAATTGCCAAACCGTCTTCGGTCATACGACCTTTTGAAACCTGCGTCGGCGTGGCTAAAATACGATGTTCATCGAGGCGGACGCTGACATTACCGTCTGAAGAGACGACGTAACTGCGTTCGTAAAGCAGTTTTCCGATTTCGATTATTAATTTTCGGGCTTGCAGTTCGTCCATAAAAAAGAAACCACAGATTAACACAACCGGAACACTTTGGAAAAATCCGAGTCGCGTTCGAGTTGGTCAATCTGTGGTCTGCGTTTTTTTGCTTGCCGATTACCTGCGATAAGTTCTCACCGGCGCGGGCGGCGGCATCGGCGGCGGCGGAACGGCAGAGTATAAAGACATAACGGATGATTCGGTTTCACTGTCCGCTAACTGTTTTTCGAGTTGTGAATTTCTTTCTCTCAAACGCTGGTTTTCAAATTCCATCATTCGATGATATTCCTGATGTCTTCGGAAACGATTGTTAAACCGAAAACTCGGCGCAACGATTGAAACAAAGAAACTCGCTATAAAAAGTCCGACCGCAAAGGTCAGAAAAAACGGAACCACTCTTTTTACAAAATTTTTACTGCACATAAGAAATTAACCCCTCTGAAATTTAATACTAAAAATTACCCATGAAAGTTTCAAACTTTTTCCACTTGTTTGATTCGTCGCCGACTTGAATTCGATTTCAAATTTTTGCTGTTTGAACCGTTCGGCTGCGCCAAAAAATATGAAAGACTTTCCAGCGAAATCGTTAAATCGACGGTCTTTAATTTCACGCCGTTTTCAACGCGCAAAGGCGTCGGCGCAAAATTCATTACGGCTTTGATACCTGCTGCGGCAACCTGCTCCAAAACGTTTTGAGCAAACGGCGCCGGTACTGCGATGACCACAACTTCTATCTTATCTCTTTTGGCGATATCGGCAAAGTTTTTTATATCAAAAATTTCGACGCCGCCGATCGCCTGTCCGATTTTTTTCGGGTCGGCGTCGAAAAGCCCTGCGACCGAAAAATTCGTCTGCGTAAATCCGTAATAATCCGCCAGCGCCGTTCCCAGGCGTCCGGCGCCGATAATCGCCACGCGGTGTTCTTTTTCCAAGCCGAGAATTTTCGTCAGTTGGTCGCGCAAATTTTCAATATAATAACCGACGCCGCGCACGCCAAACTCGCCGAAATAAGCCAAATCCTTACGTATCTGAGCTGAGTTTAAATGAAATCGTTTAGCGAGAGCGTCTGACGAAATGCTCTTAGCGCCTTCGGCAATAAGTTCGTTCAAACAGCGCAAGTAAACGCTCAGACGATTGGTAGTCAATTCGGATATTTTTTCGGACTTCATCTCTCGGGATTGATTATAAACCTAAATTTTTGTTTGTGAAAAAAGCTCTCAAGCTAAGAGATGTCGAAACGGTTTTTTGTCGTTGCCCTGAAAATAAATATCCATTACAATTTGTGTTTCAAGTGTGAAACAATATGATTGCATTTCTGTCAGGTAAACTCTTAGAAAAAGAAGCAAATTTGGTTATTGTCGACGTTGGCGGCGTCGGTTACGAAGTGATAATTCCGCTTTCGACGTTTTATGATTTGGGCGAAGCGGGCGAAGAAGTTTCCCTGCGCATTTACACGCACGTCCGCGAAGATGTTTTCCAGCTTTTCGGCTTTAAAACCGTCCGCGAACGCGAATTGTTTTTATTGCTGATTTCCGTCTCCGGCATCGGTCCAAAGTCTGCCGTAACTGCGCTTTCAGGAATGAGCGCAGATGAAATCATCAGCGCGATTCGGCAAAATAATCTGGCGCGTTTAAACTCGATTCCCGGCGTCGGGCGAAAGACAGCCGAAAGACTTGTCATCGAACTGCGCGACAAAATTGCTAAACTCTCCGCTCTATCTTCCGAGGAAATGAAAGCTGAAGGCAGCGCTTCAGAGCAGGCGTCAGAAGGCGATATTTATGAAGACGCACTTTCTGCTTTGGTGAATTTAGGTTATCAACGCAACGCTGCCGAAAAAGCCTTGAAACAAGCGATGCAGGAAGGGACGGAATTAAGCGTGCAAAAATTGTTGCGGCGCAGCTTGCAGCTTTTGGCGAAAGGTTAAATTTCAGAAATTCCGACGATTTTCTAAAAAGTCTGCGTTATTCTTGGATGATATGCCAAATTATAAAAAAATTGAAATTTTGGGATTGCGCGGTTTTACGGAAAAACAAACTTTGCTTCTTGCAAGTCCAAATGGTCAAGAAGGAAGTGGATTGACTTTAGTTGTAGGACCAAACAATTCTGGTAAATCAACAATTTATGAATCATTTAGGGCAATTTCACAAACTACAGTGCCTAGTTTCACAGAAGGAAAGAGAAATAAACAAGCTAACGACAGAATTGAAATTACGCTTACAAGTGTTGAAGACGAAAAAACCGCTCAATTAAAAACTGTAAATGCCGGAGGAAGTGAAACGGAGTTCGCAAATCTTGGCTTAAGCCAGCAAGAGGTAAAATTTTTCACATTACCTTCACGTAGAACTTTTAGTCCTTTTTTTAGCAAGACAGTTTATGACAGAAATCAATATGTAAATGAATCGACTTTATCTGCTACCAGAGGTTCGGAGCTTAATTTATTCTATAGCAGACTTTTTAGAATTCAGCAAAATCAAGCTGGCTTTAATGATGTAATTGCTAAAATTTTAGGAAACATTCCAAATTGGAATATTGACCAAGCAGATAATGGTAATTACTATCTTAAGTTCAATTTTGATGGTTCTTACCACAACAGCGATGGAGTTGGTGAAGGGCTTCTAAGTGTTTTCACAATAGTTGATGCGTTGTATGACAGTAGTGAAGGCGATTTAATTTACATTGACGAACCTGAGCTGTCTTTACACCCCTCATTACAAAAAAAATTAATAAATCTTTTTCTTGAATATTCGGCGACAAGACAAATCGTTCTTTCAACTCACTCACCTTATTTTATTAGTTGGAAATCCCTTAAAGGCGGCGGGAAAATTGCTAGAACAGTTAAGGAAACCAGAGGAGTTAATATTTATCAACTTCAAGATGAAACCGCAAGAAATATTCTTAATTTAGTTAATAATCTTTACAATCCTCATATTCTTGGTCTAGACGCACGTGAAATCTTTTTTCTCGATGACAAGATTATCTTGGTTGAAGGACAAGAAGATGTCATCTATTTCAACAAAATTTTGGAGAAACTTGGCATTTCGTTAAACGGTACTTTCTATGGCTGGGGAGTTGGTGGAGCGGAGAATACTGATAAGATTGCCCGAATGCTTCAAGACCTAGGTTTTAAGAAGGTCGTAGTTATCCTCGATAATGATAAAAAGGATAAAATCCAAATTTTGAAAGAAAAATTTCCTGAATATGAATTTAAGAGTATTCCAACAAAAGACGTTCGAGATAAAAAAGCAGTCATCCCTAGAGAAGAGGTAAAAGGTCTTATCGACATTAGAGGCGAAACTGTATATCCAGAATACAAAGAAGTAATCGAAAATATGTTTAATGAAGTAAACAAGTTTTTAGAATAACTGAAAATGACTGAAGATTTTGAAACCAACGACAACCGCGACCCGAATGCTTTTGAAGAAGAAAAGCAGCTTGAGCTATCTCTGCGCCCGACGAAACTTGGCGAATACATCGGTCAAAAGAAAGTTAAAGATAATCTGAAAATTTATATGCAAGCCGCGCTCAAGCGCCGCGAAGCTCTAGACCATATTTTGCTTTTCGGTCCGCCGGGCGTGGGGAAAACTACGCTTTCAAATATTGTCGCCAACGAAATGGGCGCAGAACTAAAATCTACAGCGGGACCGATTATCGAAAAAGCCGGAGATTTAGCCGCGATTTTGACGAATTTAGCTGAAGGTGATGTTTTATTTATAGACGAAATTCACCGCTTAAATCCGGCAATCGAAGAAGTTCTCTATCCGGCGATGGAAGATTACAATCTCGATTTGATGATTGGACAAGGAACGGCGGCACGTTCGATAAAATTGGAATTGCCGAAGTTTACACTCGTCGGCGCGACGACTCGTCCGGGAATGATAACCGCACCTCTGCGCGGACGTTTCGGAATTGTTTTTCATCTGGATTTTTATAACATTGAAGATTTACAGACGATTATCAAACGCTCGGCGGAGATTCTGAACGTCGAAATTGAAGACAATGGCGCAAAGGAAATCTCGCGCCGTTCGCGCGGAACTCCGCGAATAGCCAACCGTCTGCTGCGGCGCGTGCGCGATTACGCCGAAGTTGATTACGACGGACGAATCACCGAGGCAGTTGCGATGGACGCGCTCAACCGTATGGAAGTTGACACTTACGGCTTGGACGAAGTTGACCGCAAATTACTTTTGACAATCATCGAAAAATTCGACGGCGGTCCGGTTGGCTTGGGAACGATTTCTGCTTCGATTCACGAAGAAAAAGACTCGATAGAAGAAATCATCGAACCCTACTTGATTCAAACCGGATTCTTAAACCGCACGCCGCGCGGGCGCATGGCGACACGCCTCGCTTATGAACATTTTGGCTTAAATAATTTGCTGAAAAGACCGGAGGCGCCGGGTTTGTTTGAATAAAGGTGAACCGGAAAACAAACAAGTTTTTGATTGGAGAATTCAATTTAAAACGATTGATGATTGCTGTTCTGACAATTCCCGCGATGGTTTATATCGGTCTGGCAATCGCTGCTTACTTCTACGCCGATAATTTAATTTTTCAGCCGCAGCCGAGTTTTTATCACGATGATTCTTCAATTATCAAACTCACTACAGAGAAGGGCGAAAGAATTTCCGCAAAATATTTTCAAAATCCTAACGCCGAATATACAATTCTTTTCAGTCACGGCAACGCCGAAGACATCGGCACGGCGACATCTTTCCTCAAAGAATTAAGCCGCGACAGATTTTCCGTTTTTGCCTATGATTATCGCGGTTACGGAACAAGCGAGGGCAAGCCGAGCGAGAAAAATTCTTACAGAGACATTGACGCGGCTTACGATTATTTGACCGGCGAGCTTAAAATTTCGCCCGAAAAAATAATCGTTCACGGACGCTCGCTCGGCGGCGCGGTTTCGATAGATTTGGCATCGCGGAAAACTTGTGGCGGATTAATCATCGAAAGTTCTTTTGTTTCAGCTTTTCGCGTTCTTACAAATTATAAAATTTTTCCTTTTGACAAATTTTCAAGCCTTAGCAAAATCAACCGCGTAAAATGTCCGATTCTTTTCATTCACGGCAAAAAAGACAACATAATCGCATTCTGGCACGGTGAAATGTTGTTCGCCGCTGCAAATGAGCCAAAGCATTCATTCTGGATTTACAACGCCGGTCATAACAATGTTTTTGCAGTCGCAAAGGACGGTTATTTGCAAACAATTAAAGAATTTTCTGTTAAAATAAACGAATAATTCCACTGCTTTCCAATAAATAAAAAAATTATGTCATTAAAATTTCGGGTTTTTTTTCTTTTAATGTTCGCCTTTTTACTTTCCTCAAACGCTTTCGCACAAAACAAATTTGAAGGCTACAACATAATGGTTGACGCGCCGGACAATCAAAAAGCGCAGGCTTGCGCGATTCGGTATATGCCGCCGACGACCGATATTACGATTACGGACTTAGACCGTTCGACGCCGATGAAAGTCGCAAATTGCGGCGGCGCGGGTTCTGCTTTAACGCAAACCGGCACGACCGCCACGATGCGCGCTAATCCGACGACTTTCAAATGGTGTTTTCAAGGCGAAGACAAACGCTATCGTATTTCATTCAAAGGCGACCAATACGTAGGCGATGTCGTCTATGATTGGATTGCGACGCCGGACGCGAAAAGTTTGGGCAATTATAACATTCGTGATTTCGGCGCGGCGGGCGACGGCACGACCGACGATACGATTGCGATAAAAAGCGCGGTTGCTTTTGCCGCCACACACAACGGCGGAATCGTGCAATTTCCCGAAGGCGATTATGCAGTGGGCAATACGCCGAATTACCGCCCGATTGCGCTCCCATCCGGTATTACTTTGCAAGGTATCAGCAGCTTGCAATCCGCCGCCTCTACCAACAATGTCTTGCAGAAAAGCCCGAGCCGCATTACTCTAAACGGCACAAACCGCGCGCTTTTTCGTATCGGCGAATGCACCGAAAGAGTTACCGTAAGAGACATCGAGCTTTTTGCAAACAGCAGCGAAAACACTTCGGGTATCGAAGCCGTTGGCGCTTTTTCCGGCGCGCAGGGCTTTGTTTTCGAGCGCGTAACCTTTAGCAAATTCCATCGCGGCATCAACGCGCACGGTTTGGAAATACCGAACGTCTATTGGCAATTTGACTACATAAAAATCGAACATTGCCGCTTTATCTACATTACTGACACGGCTATTTACTCGGACATCAGCAATTCGGACTGGAAAATCGAGGGTGCGCTGTTTATCAATCCGCTGCGGACACCGACGCAAAAAGCCGATTCGATGTATTTTCGGCGCGCGGGCGGAATTTTAATCGAAAATACTTTCGGCGGCGGTTATCACGGCTCGTTCGGCGGAACTTTTCTGAATATTCTCGACAGCGGTCCGACTTCTCTCATCAGTTCGCAAACCGAGCAGATGACAAATTCAATCATGTATAACGAAATTGATAGTCCTTACGCAGGTGATTATTCCTATCCGATAACCGTTGTCAATTCCGTTTTCGGCGCGCCGATTGTTTTCAAAGCCCGCCGCACATTTGTCTCAACCGGCAATCTTTATCTTGCCGACACTTTCAAAGCCGACGCGCGCCTGCGTATTTATTCGACCGGCGACCGGTTTTGCTACGATATGGGAACTTTGGGCTGTCAAGGCAAAACCGCGAATTATTTCGACGGCGCGACCGTCGTTTTTATGACCGGAACGCCGACCGAGTTCGGTCAAAAAGCCTTACCGACAATCTTCGGAACCGACGTGCAGTTTAACGCCCCTGTCCAGATGCCTTCCGTTCTGCAAAACGCGCTGCCGACAGGCAAAGCAAATGGCTCGATGGTTTATTGCTCCAATTGCAAAAGGAATTCTACGCCGTGTGAATCGGGCGGCACAGGCGCACCCGCAATGGTCGTCGGCAATCAATGGAGTTGTTTGTAGAATTTAATTGTTGACGAGCGAAAATATTTCTCTACCTAAAATCAAATAGTTAGCAGACAAAAAAAGGAAAGCTGAGATTATTTAATTCTCCGCTTTCCTTTTTTGTTTTAAGTTTATATCTAACTTTCGATTACATCCTCTTCTTCCGAAACGTCGAGCAGCGACGCACTTGTAACGATGTCGCCGTCGCCGACGTTTATCAGTTTTACGCCCTGCGCGCTTCTGCCCGTCTGACGAATTTTATCCGTGTCGAGCCGAATCAGCTTCGCTTGCTGCGTAATGATTATTACTTCCGAATCTTCTTCTACCGGAAAGACGGCGACGACCTTGCCGGTTTTTTTCGTCGCTTTCATATTGATAACGCCTTTGCCGGCGCGCGATTGCAGGCGATATGTTCCGACTTTTGTCTGCTTGCCGTAACCCTGTTCGGAAATCGAAAGCATTCGTTCGGATTCGTCCTTTGAGACGGCGCAAGCAGAGACGACGAAATCGTCTTTTCTTAAGGAAATTCCGCGCACGCCGCGTGCGACGCGACCTAGCGGACGCGCGTCTGTCTCGTCAAAGCGAATTGCCATTCCGTCGTTTGTCGCAATAAAAATCTGCTTTGTGCCGTCAGTTACGAAAACATTCAAGAGTTCGTCGCCGTCATCAATGTTTATCGCATTAATTCCGTTGACACGAATGTTTTGATATTGCGACAAAGCCGATTTTTTGACGATGCCCTTTTTTGTAATCATCGTAACGTAAACATCGTCTGTAAAATCGCGCACGGGCAAAACTTCAACCAATTTTCGTTCCGATGAAAGCTGCACGAGATTGACAATCGCTTTGCCGCGCGCGCTCGTGTCGCCTTCGGGTATTTCGTGAACTTTGATTTTGAAAACTTGACCGTTGTCGGTGAAAATCATCAGAAAATCGTGGGTTGAAGCCGTAAAAAGATGCTCGACAAAATCTTCATTTTTCGCTTTTGCGCCAAAACGACCTTTGCCGCCGCGATGCTGTTTCGAGTAAGCTGAAACCGGCGTGCGTTTTACATATCCGGCGTTTGTAACCGTAATGGCAACTTCTTCATCGGCAATAAGGTCTTCGATTTTCAACTCGATGCCCGCGTCCACAATTTCCGTTTTGCGCGCGTCGCCGAAATTCTTTTTAACTTCCTGCAGCTCATTTATAATCACTTGTCTCAACAGATTTTCGTTTGCCAGAATTGATTCGAGTTCCGAAATAAATTTCAAAATTCCTTCGAGTTCGTCAATAATTTTCTGACGTTCAAGCGCTGACAAACGGCGAAGCTGCAAATCAAGAATCGCCTGCGCTTGAATATCTGAAAACCTGAGAGCGCCGACAACCTTTTCGAGTTCTTTTGCAAAAACAGCGGTCGTCATTTCATTCGGCGCGCCGCGCCACGTTTTTATTTCCGCCGTAGTCGCAAAATTTCCCGTCAGCCACGCTTTCGCTTCGTCAATCGAGCGCGAATTACGAATCAGTGGAATAATATAATCGAGCGCGTCGATGGCTTTGTTCAAGCCTTCCAAAATATGCGCGCGCGCCTGCGCTTTGCGAAGTTCAAACTCGGTGCGTCGGCGAATTACTTCGCGGCGAAACTCGACAAACGCTTCGAGCATTTGCTTGAGATTCAAAACGCGCGGCTGACCGTCGACAATCGCCAGATTGATAATGCCGAACGACATTTGCAGCGGCGTCAGTTTATATAATTTATTTAAAACGACTTGCGGCACGGCGTCGCGCTTGAGTTCGATGACGACGCGGATGCCTTCACGATTCGATTCGTCGCGGATTTCCGAAATGCCGTCGAGACGTTTTTCATTGACGAGTTCAGCGATTTTTTCAATCAGTCGCGCTTTGTTCAATTGATACGGAATTTCGGTTACGACAACAGCATCACGTTCGGAATTCACGCGTCCGATGCGGTCAATCGCCGCTTTTGCGCGCATCTGCAAAATGCCGCGCCCCGTTCTGTATGCGTTGTGAATTTCCTCTCGTCCGTAGATGAACGCGCCGGTAGGAAAATCCGGTCCCGGAATGTATTCAATAAGTTTATTAATCGTAATATCGGGATTTTTTATCAGAGCGATTGTTCCGTCAATAACCTCCGTCAAGTTGTGCGGCGGAATTTTCGTTGCCATTCCGACGGCAATTCCTTCAGAACCATTGACAAGAAGATTAGGAATCCGAGTCGGCAGCACAATCGGCTCAGACAAAGATTCGTCGTAATTCGGCTGAAAATCAACCGTTTCCTTTTCGATGTCGGCAAGAACTTCGTTTGTAAGGCGCTGCATACGAACTTCCGTATATCGCATCGCCGCCGCGTTGTCGCCGTCAATCGAGCCGAAATTTCCCTGTCCTTCGACGAGCGGATAACGGAGTGAGAATTCCTGCGCGAGACGAACGACCGTGTCATAGACGGCGGTGTCACCGTGCGGATGATATTTGCCGATACAGTCTCCGACGACGCGCGCGCTCTTTTTATACGGCTTGTTATGCGTGTTGCCGAGTTCGTGCATTGCCCACAGCACGCGGCGATGCACCGGTTTCAAACCGTCGCGCACGTCCGGCAGCGCGCGTCCGATGATAACCGACATCGCGTAATCGAGATACGACCGCCGCATCTCGTCTTCGATATTTACTTGATTGCGTTCTAAAATTGTATCCATTAATTTTCCTTGTTACTGCTCTTTTTTGTTTCTAAAAATTTGCTTGTTGATCAGTTGTCTGAAAAGGCTCGGTACAGATAAAAATCTGGAATGTTGCCCGAACAAAATGTATTTATATTTTACATTTTTTTAGCCCGATTAGCAACCGGCAAAACTCTTGCAAAACATTCAAAAATAAGCCACTTCCCCGAAAATTTGGGTTTCTGTTTTTGTATAATTATTCGAGGTAAATCTCGGAGATGATCAGTTGCTGATTGCGTGCGGTTGATGATGAAAAGAAAATATGCGGAATTGTAGATGGCAAGTGGCAAATGCCTCAATTCATCACACGCAGTTTGCCGCTATTTTTTCCTCTTTACATTTGCCTTTCTACTTTTTAATGATTTATCTCGCGCACGCACCAAATCTTTGAGTTCGGTCATAAACTCGGAAACATCTTCAAACTCCAGATAAACCGAAGCGAAGCGGACATACGCCACTTTATCGAGGGCTTTGAGCGGGGTCATAATAATTTTGCCGAGTTCGCTGGTCGGCACTTCGCGGTCGCTCGATTCCTGAACGTGCTTTTCTACCGAATCGACGAGAGCTTCAAGCTGAAGCGCGGAAATCGGGCGTTTTTCGCAAGCGCGTAACAGCCCGGACATAATTTTGTTGCGGTCAAAGGCTTCGCGCCTGCCATCTTTTTTGATGACCATAAACGGAATTTCGTCAATCCGCTCGTAAGACGTAAAACGCCTGCCGCATTCGAGGCACTCGCGCCGCCGCCGAATCGAATCGCCGTCTTTGGCTTCGCGCGAATCAACCACTTTGTCTTCGAGATGTGTGCAGAATGGACAACGCATAAGTTTTAAGGTTCAAAGTCTAATGTTCAAAGTTGAAAACAAGCTGACTTTACACTTTGAGCTTTGAACCTTGAACTTTGAACTCGGTTTCATGTTCGACTTCTTCGACGGCGTGTTCACCGGAGACCAAACTTTTGAGCCGCGCAATGCTGGCATCGCCGCGCAGAAAGTAATAAAGCCCGAAAAACACCGCCGGAGCAAAATAAACAAGGTGCATCGCAATCGAAACTGCTGCCGCCTGTTCGCGCTCAACATTCAAAAATATCAAACCGCCTGCCGTCGCCGCGTGAAACGCGCCCGCCGCGCCGCCTGGCGTCGGAACAAGCGAACCGATTGCTGCCCAGCCCATTACAAACAGCGAATCGCTGAAACTGAGCGGCAAACCAAACGCCAAAATAACAAGCCAGGTCGGAATTGCAATTGCCAGCCACAATAAAATCGTCCAAAAAGTGATACCGACAATTTCGCGCCAGTCACGCAGGATTTGCAGCGACGTTGCCAGTTGCCGCAAAATGCTCAAAATCAAATTACTGGCGCGGCGCGGGATGAATTTCCGGTAAACTGTTTTTTCCGTCCAGGTAATGATTTTCTCAGAATTTCTCTGGTAAAAAATTAACAGCAAGAATCCGACGATAACGCCCAACAGCATCAAAACACCGGCAATTTTTACATACGCAAATTCACCTTCGCGCCCGGCAGGTGGCGTAAACCACAACAAATTCACCGCGAAAAAGCAAATCAAAGATGCGAGGTCGAAAATTCTCTCGACGCCCAAAGTTACCAGCGCCGCCGAGGGACGAACGCGCCGGTCGCGCATCGAAAGCCACATCGGGCGCGCCAATTCTCCAGCTCTGCCGACAATCATAATCACCGCAAACCCGACGGTCGTCGCCGCAAAAAGCTCGCGCACGCTGGTCTGCGCGAGCGGTTCGAGCAAAACTTTCCAGCGCAGAGCGCGCAAAAAATACCCCAGACAAATAACTAAAGTTGCTAAAATTAAGTAAAAAGCGTTCGCTTTTCTCAAACTTTGACCGACGGATTGCCAATCCAAATTGCGCCCGAAAAACCAGAGAATCAAAACGGCGAAAAAAAACAGTAATATAAACTTTAAAGTGTTTCGCAAATTATTTCCCGACCTTGACAGTTAAAATATAACAACAATTGTGTAATATCACAGAAGAAACCACAAGATACAGTATTTCAACCGAACTTACCAGTTACAACCGGTTGCCGATTCCGCTTGCGCGCTTTTCTTTTCGTATCGGCTCAACTAGACTAAGATTTTTAATTTTCCGCGTAAGTTTATTGATTTTGCATTTATGAGCAGAAAATACCGTGTAGGAATTTTGGGCGCGACCGGAACTGTCGGACAAAGATTTGTACAGTTACTGGAAACCCATCCGCAATTTGAGGTAACGGCGCTTGCTGCCTCAGACCGTTCGGCTGGCAAGCCTTTTAGCGAAGCGTGCGCGTGGAAACTGGCAGGTGCGATGCCCGAATCGGTAAAATCAATCGTCGTCCAACCGATTGCGCCGCCGCTCGATTGCGATTTCGTTTTTTCGAGTTTGCCTTCGTCGGTCGCGCGCGAAACGGAAGAAGCATTTGCGCGCGCCGGCTTTCCCGTCATCAGCAACTCTTCGGCTTATCGAATGGACGCGGATGTTCCGCTCCTTATACCGGAAATAAATTTCGAGCATCTTGATCTAATCGAAGTCCAAAAACGCAAACGCGGTTTTGGACGAGGTTTTATAATCACAAATCCGAATTGCGCAATAATGAGTTTTGCGCCGCCGCTTGCCGCACTCGACCGACAATTCGGCGTCGAATCGGTTTTCGTAACGACTATGCAGGCGATTTCCGGCGCCGGTTACCCGGGAGTTTCGTCGTTTGACATTATCGACAACGTAATGCCTTATATCCCGGGCGAAGAACCGAAAGTCGAAACCGAAGCGCAAAAGATTCTGGGCAAATTCAACGGCGAGAGTATTGAAAAAGCAGATTTTACCGTTAGCGCGCAATGTTTTCGAGTAAACGTAATTGACGGACACATGGCTTCGGTTCGGGTTAAATTAAAACAAACTTCGACGCTTGAAGGCGTGATGGAGGCAATGAGAAACTTCCCTTCGCTCGAACTTTACTCGTCGCCCGAAAAATTTATAGACATTTGCGATGAGCCATCGCGCCCGCAGCCGCGCCTCGACCGCGACAACGGCAAAGGAATGACCGTAACAGTCGGCAGACTTTTCCCCGACAATATTTTCGATTATCGTTTCGTCGGTCTCTCGCACAACACCGTGCGCGGCGCGGCAGGTTCGGCGATTTTGAACGCGGAATTGTTGGTTGATAAAAGAATGTTGTAGAAATTTGCTTTTCTAAATGTTGAGCCGCACTCGAATGCGTAACTTCTATATCATTAGACTTCTATATCATTACACTTCCCTGTAAAAGTAATTTAATCGACGATAGAGCAAAACCAAACGCTCTGCGAAAAACTAAAACACTTGTCCGGGGCTGATTTAAACGATATTAGATGGTATTCACCGAATAACTTTTGATAAGATCCAATATGAAGGGATATTTTTGTGTCCAAAAATGCTATTCGTAAAACTGTCAATCATATCGCTAGAGACTTTTATTAAGTTATCCTCAATTATTGAAGGATATGTTGCCGAATGAGAAAATTTACCCGCTTATGCTCATATCTTTTACCGATTTTTTTGTTTGCCGCGATTGCCGAAGGGCAAAGCACGCCGAGCGCCACGCCTGTGAACGACAAAATTCAAACCAAAAAAAATCACGCCGACAAAAACAACACCGAACCGGTCAAAGTCGAAGCCGGCGTCTCCTTCGAGCATTTATCGAACGGTTTTGAGTCGTGGAGCGAAGTATATTTGTCGGCTTCCAAAAAATTTAAAAGCCGGCGAGCGGTCTACGGCATTTATCGTCGAACCGAACGCTTTGGTCAAGGAGACCACGAAATGACCGTCGGGTATTATGAGCCGATTGGCAAACGCTGGACGTTTTTCGCCGAAGGAAGCGCGAGTCCGACGCATCGCATTTTGCCGAAATTCTCCACGCTTCTGCAAATCGAACATTCCTTGAAAAGGGGTTGGGGCGCACAAGCCGGTTGGCGGCACACCGAATTTAACACCGCGCGGATAAATACCGGAATTTTTACCGTAGAGCGGTATTTTTCCAATTATCGCGCCGCTTACACGCTTTACGCGACGAATCTCGCCGGCGCCGGAAATTCCGCCGCGCACCGTGTTCAATTGACGAGATACTACAACAACGACAAGAGTTCTCTGAATTTGAGTTTCTCCGCCGGACACGAAGTCGAAAATATCGCGGCGCGCGTTTTGCAAACCGACGTGCAGAGCGTCGCTTTCGGCGGGCGGCACTGGATAAATCAACATTGGGGTTTGAATTACAATTACAGCCTTACCCGCCAAGGCTCAATCTATACAAGGCAAGGTATCAATTTTGGAGTTCTCTACCGCTTCTGAAAACACCGTTCAAATCGTCTGGTGGATAGGACTTGCAACCAATATTTTGGTGATATTGGTAATGCTGCAAGTTCTCGCCTTTCGGAGACTCGTCATTTTCCGGGAGCGAAAGCGGCAGCGCGTCGAGAAATTCTGGCAGCCGATTCTGCTCGAAAGCATTGTGTCAGGTCCGCGGCAAGTTCCCCGTTTGAAAAAGGCGGATGCCTACGAATTTTTGACGCTTTGGAATCACCTGTATGAATCGCTGCACGACCACCGGGTCGAAAAATTAACTGAAGCGGCGCGAATGGCTGGAGCAGACATCGCCGCCCGCCAATTTTTGAAGGAAACAGGTGTCCGCAAGCGTCTGATGGCTATAACGGCTTTGGGAAATCTGCGTGATAAAGACAGTTGGGACGAGCTGGAAAAATTGGTGCTTCAGGCGAACGCGACTTTATCGTTTACGGCGGCGCAGGCATTGATGCAGATTAACGCGGGGAAAGCAATAGAAATTGTAATGCCGCTCGTCGTTTCGCGGACAGACTGGGCGCTCGAAGGCGTTTCCGCGATGTTCAAAAAAGTGGGCGCGGACAGGATTTCGCTGCCGCTCTCGAAAGCCGTGGTCGCCGCCTGCCGCACAGACCGCCCGACGCGAGATGCTAACACTTCGGCGCGGCGCGCTCCGAGTCTGATTCATCTGATGCGTCGCGCGCATCCTCGTTTTTTAACTTATGTGGTGCGCTACGTTTTGCTAACTGTAACGGATATGGAAACCATTGCCGCCGCTTTACGAGTCTATAACGACCCGTCGATTTTACCGATGGTGCGCCAATTGCTCGGCGACGAGCGTTGGCAAATTCGCGTCAACGCGACGAACGCCATCGGGCGCATGGGAACGGAGCAGGACGAACGGCTTTTAATCGGCGGGCTGCGCCATAAAGAATGGTGGGTTCGCTATCGCTCGGCTCAGGCGCTCGCCGCTCTTCCGTCGGTTGATATGAAAAAATTAGAAAATTACGCTGCCGCGCAAACCGATAAGTTCGCCTGTGATATTTTGCGGCAGGTCGTGGCGGAAAGGCGACTCATATGACATTGATTGATTTTATTGTCGCCGTCCAGTGGTTTTTTCTGCTGTTTTTCGTTTGTCTGAACGGCGGTTATCTGATAACAATTTTTTTCGCCTTTCTCAAGCTGCCGGGTTATTTGCAGAATCAGGTTCTGCGCTACAAGCTGCCACAGGCGCAGAGCGATTTTCTGCCGCCGATTTCCCTCGTCGTGCTGGCTTACAACGAAGAGCAGGTTGTCGTCTCTTCGATTCATTCGCTGTTGCAGCTCGATTATCCGGCGTTTGAAATCGTCGTCGTCAACGACGGCTCGAAGGATAAAACGCTCGAAGTTTTGAAGCAAGAATTTCGGCTCGTTGAATTTCCCGAAGCGTTTCGTTACCGGATTAATCACAAACCCGTTCGCACCGTTTATCAATCGACGATTTTCCCACAACTTCGCGTGATTGACAAGGAAAACGGCGGCGGCAAAGCCGACGCGAGCAATGCCGGAATCAATGGCGCGCGTTTTTCGCTCGTCTGCCCGCTCGATGCCGACACGGTTTTGCAGCCAGACAGTTTGAAACTGCTGGTGCAGCCTTTTCTTGTAAATTCCGAAACAATCGCCGTCGGCGGCACTGTTCGTATCGTCAACGGCTCCCGGGTAGAGGACGGGGTTTTAACTCAGAAGGGCTTGCCGACAAATCTCCTCGCGCTGTTTCAAATCGTCGAATACCTGCGGGCGTTTCTGTTTGCGCGCGTCGGGTTCGCGGCGATGAACGCGCTGCCTTTGATTTCGGGCGCGTTCGGGCTGTTTCACAAAGAGTCGGTGATTGCGGTCGGCGGATACAAATCCGACGCGCTTGGCGAAGATATGGAACTGGTTCTGCGCCTGCACAGCCATTTTCGGCTTAACGGAAAACCGTATCGCATTACGTCCGCGCCTGACGCGGCGTGCTGGACGGAAGTACCGGAAAGCGCGTCGGGTCTGCGGCGGCAGCGAATCCGCTGGCAGCGCGGTTTGATGGAAAGCGTGATGAAAAACCGCGAGCTTCTGTTTCACCCGAAAAGCGGCTGGCTCGGCTGGTTCTCGATTCCGTTTATGTTCATTTTTGAGGGCTTCGGTGCCGGGATGGAAGCCGTCGGTTTTTTGTTTATCATCGCGTCTTACGCTTTTGATTTGATGTCCTTTGACGCTTTTGTCGCGTTTATGATGCTGGCAATCGGAATGGGTCTGCTACAATCGGTCGCCGCGCTTCTGCTCGAAGAAATGACCTTTAACACCTATCCGAAAATCAGACAATCACTCTGGCTGCTGTTCGCCGTTGTTGCCGAAAATTTCGGTTACCGGCAATTAAATTCCGTCTGGCGAATGGTCGGGCTTTACAAATGGTTGTTTAAATACAAATCAATATGGGGCGAGATGTTACGCACCGCTTCCTGGACGGGTAAAATCCTGTCTGAGACTGTTGCGATAGATTCCGAAAAACACGAAGCCGTTCCTCACTCTTTGCAGTCGAACGCCACGGGCATACCTTTGCTGCGTGAAGAATATAACTGGCTGTTTAAAACCGAATCGAGATGGGGAAAGAAGAGGCGGACGGTGTTAGGAGCAGGCGAATTTCCTTATCAGGGTGTGGCTGCGATAGATCCCGAAAAGCAAAAATCTATTCCTTCTTCATTACCAAAATACTCGGAGACGGCAGTCGTAGATACGGTGGCAGACGCCCATTTGCAGCAGGAAAAACATAAAGATTAAAGCCCGCAGATACAATTTCAACCGGTAAGTTTTCCAAAAATTATAAAACTTCTCCCATTCGCCGCACACCTTCCGCTATTCGTTCTTCCGAATTGCAAAACGAAATTCTCAAGAAACCTTTTGCTTCCGTGCCAAAAGCGATGCCGGGAACTGTAATCACGCGGTTTTGCAAAAACTTTTCGGCGATTTCCAAATCATCGCCGAGCGAACGCACGTCGAGCATCGTGTAGAATGCGCCTTCGGGCTGTGTTCCGCGCAAACCGAGTTCTTTTTGCAAAAGTTTTATCAAAAATTCACCGCGCCGACGGTAGATTTCACGCGCTTTGGCTTTGGCTCTTTCGGCTTCTTCCGTCCAGCCCAAAAGCGACGCTTTTTGTGAAATCGTCGAAGTGCAAACCGCGAGAAATCCGTGCAGGACAAGCGCGGCTTTGACGACATCGGTTTGCGAGCTTGCCATCCAACCGACGCGCCAGCCCGTCATACTCAGAGATTTTGACAAACCGCTGACGATAATCGTCTGTTCGTAAAATTCAGAAGCCGAGCGCGGTTTTTCCGTAAAATATAAATCGCTGTAAATTTCGTCGGAAATCAAATAAATCCCGGTGTCTTTTAACACTTCGGCAATTTGCTGCAAATCGTTTTCGGTGAAAATTTTCCCCGTCGGATTCGAAGGTGAAATCACGACTGCGACTTTTGTTTTCGTGGTGATTTTCGATTTGAATTCTTCGATGTCGAATGCGAAATCTTTTTCCGCCGGAAGACGGTAAAAAACCGGTACGCCTTCGGAAATTTTGACGCAGTTTTCATACGCCGGAAAACCCGGATTCGGTATCAAAACTTCGTCGCCTGTGTCAACAATTGCGAGAAACGCCGCCGTCATCGCTTCCTGCGAGCCGACCGTGACGCAAACCTGATTTGGCTGCAAATCTAAATGCGGATAGCTTGCGGCGATTTTTTCTCGAAGCGCGGGAAGACCGGCGTGATTCGTGTAACCGTTTTGTTCTTCCAAAGTTACACGCGCCGCTTCTTCGCAGATAAACTGCGGCGTCGGCAAATCCGGCTCGCCCAAACCGAAATTGATGCTGTCGGGCAGAGCGCGTTCAAAAATTCGGCGGATTAAAGTCGGCTGAACGCCTTGCAGGCGTTTCGGTAATTTTAATTGCATCTTTTCTTTCGCAGCATTCATAACTTTAAATTTTTTTGTTTAAGTCAATTGCTAAATTTGACGGCAAAATAAGCGGATAAAAATTTTGCTTCGATTTTGATAATCTTCGGCGTCTTTGTTAATTCCAATTTCAATAATTTTACCAATTCTTCTAAATCCTTCCAACATTTGACTTTTTAATTACAATTTAGAAATCGCCGACCAGCCTTTTTCATTTTGCAAAAATTCCTGCGTTTCCGCTAATGCAAAACCCGTTTCCGCTGATTGGCATTCGAGCCGTTTGACGACGAGGCGCGGATGTTCAAATTCAATCACGTTAAACGAATTTGCTTCGCCGCGCCCGCGTGTCGAGGTTGCTGTTCCGGCTTGGACTACTAAAGCCGATTGTCCCGCGCCGAGTTTGTAGCGCGTTGCCGTATGTCCGATGTGGCTGATGTGTATGTGTCCGGCGAGAAAAACGTCCGCTCCGCAATCGGCAATCTCGCGCATCACCATTTTGGCGCGTCCGACCAATTCGTTGTCGCCGTAGCTTTCGGGCAAATCAAACGGGTGATGCGTAACGACTATTTTCAGCGTTTCGTCTTTTAAACCGCAAAGTTTTTCACGAATCACTCCGACTTGCCGTTCGTTGATGCGTCCGTCTTTAACGGTCAGCGAACGCGCCGTGTTTATTCCCAAAACGGCAATTTCATCGTCGGCGTAAAACGGCTGCAAATCGTCTGTAATATATTTTTTATATTTTTCGAGCGGCGTGGCAAAACGCGCAAAGACATTGTGCAGAGGAATGTCGTGATTGCCCGGAACGACGATTTGCGGCTTCGGCAATTTGTCCAGAAACTCGCGCGCTTCTATAAATTGCCGCGAACGCGCGCGCTGCGTCAAATCGCCGGAAACGACAACCATATTCGGAGTGATTTCGTTGATTTTCGCAATCAAATTTTCGACTATTGCATAATCAACACGCCCGAAATGAATGTCAGAGATGTGAACTAAAGTCCGCATAAGAATCAAGGTTCATAGTTTAAGGTTCAAAGTCAAAAACAAACTTTGAACCTTAAACTATAAACTTACTTTGGCACGATAACGCGCAGTGCGCGCGGGCGAATACGATAACAAAGCGGTGATTTCATTCTTTCGACTTCACCGTCGAAGGCGACTAAAATGCTTTTTCGGCGCGTGTCTATTTGAATATCTTCCGTATTGACTTCTTCAAAATCTTTCGCCCGCTGCATAGCTCCGAGTAACGAGCGCAGAGCGAGCATCAGCAAACCGGCGCGTCCGGTTCGGTGCAACAGATAAACGCTCAGTTTCCCGTCGGTTAAACGTTCACGCTTGCCGATGTTCAGAAAATCCATTGCGTATTCGTTGTTGCCGACAAATACAAACGGCGTTTTGCGCACTACTTCTTTGTCTTCGACTTTGAGTTTGATATTCAAAAACGGGTAACGACGCAGGATTGACGTTGCCGCCCAAAACGCCGCCGACCATTTACCTCGTCCGAATCGCTGATGTTCTTCACGTTTACGGACAATTTCCGGGTATAAACCGATGCTCGAATTGTTGATAAAAATGCGCCCGTTTACTTCGGCAACATCAATTGTCTGCACATTTCCTTCTGCAATCACGCGCACGGCTTCTGTTAAATCCTGCGGAATATTTAAATCTTTCGAGAAATGATTGAGCGTTCCGAGAGGCAAAACGCCGAATGTTTTATTCGTTTCGATAACGTGCGCCGCAACGCCGCTGATTGTTCCGTCACCGCCGCCGGCAACGACCATATCCGCATTACTCTTCGCGGCTCTTTCGGCAAGTTTTATCAATTCTTCGCCGCTTTCTGCAACTGAAACATTTACCCGCAGGTTGTTTGTCTTAAATGCTTCTTCAATCTGCGATTTGATGTCGCTTTTATCTGCTTCCGTACCGGAACTTTCATTGATGATAACTTCGATTGCTAGTTGCATAATGTTTCCGGCAAATTTTTTGCCCAACTCGTGCCGTTTCAAATTCTCACGCAACTTTTTTATATTTGTTGTTTGATCGTATAAGAGATTTGCACGCTTCCGCTGAGGCGTGTTTTGACACCAATCAATTCCAGTTCGGTCTGCCTTTCGTGCGGAAGAAAAAGCGGAATACCTCTGCCCAAAATCGTCGGCTGAATGCTCAAAATAATTTCATCAATCAAACCGGCTTCAAAAAAAGTTTTCGCCAGATTGCCGCCGCCCATCAGCAAAATATTTTTGCCTTTCTGCCGTTTCAAATCCTCGACAAATTCTTTGACGTTTTCGGAAACGAATTCTATATTCTCACTTTTGCTCGTTTGCGGGGTGCGAGTGAAAACGTAATTCATTACGCCGCCGAAATCGCCGCCCATTTCCAAGCCTTTTTCGTAAGTTTTGCGTCCGAATAAAATCGTGTCGATTGACTGGAAAAACTCTCTGCCTTCATCCGCCGCCTCGGTCAAATCTTCCATCCGAAGCCAATCAACCGTGCCGTTTTCGCGTGCAATGTAACCGTCCAAGCTCATCGCAATGCCCAGAGTAATTTTTCGCATAATTGAATGGCGAAACAAAAACGATTTGACAAAAGACTATTATGAATTTAACGAATCAAATAGTTTATCAGTGTAATCGATTGTCTAATTTCATCTCAAATAATCTTCCAACTTTGTCGAAACATCAGTTTTTTCATCGCGGTATTTGACAATAATCGGTGCGTAGATTGACAAGCCGTTTTCCTTTCCGAAACCGCTCGTAATTTGCCGCGAACCTTGCACGACAACCGCGCCTGCCGGAATTTCCAGAGATTTTTCGCCGTCGGATTTGTAAATCGTATTTTTTACTAAATCGAAAACCGGAGTCGAGCGCGTCAGGATTACGCCGGAAGCCAAAACCGCTTTTTCGCGAACAATTGTTCCTTCATAAACGCCCGTATTGCCGCCAATCAAAACGTCGTCTTCGATAACAACCGGCGTGGCGTTAACGGGTTCTAAAACGCCGCCGATTTGCGCCGCCGCCGATAGATGAACGCGCTTGCCGATTTGCGCGCAGCTGCCGACAAGCGCGTGCGAATCAATCATCGTGCCTTCGTCAACGTAAGCTCCGACATTAACGTAACATGGCGGCATCAAAACGACGTTTTCGCCGACAAAAGAACCGTCGCGGATGGTCGAGCCGCCGGGAACGATACGGATTTTATCGTCCAAATTCATCGGGCGGAGGGGAAAAGTATTCTTGTCGAAAAATTGAAAAGTTTCGCCGCTAAACGACATCGTAACCATCTCGCCCATTTTGAAACCGAGCAAAATTCCCTGTTTTACCCAAGCATTAGCGTGCCAATCGCCGTTTTCGTCCCGTTCGGCGGAACGTATTTTGCCTGTTCGCAAAGCCGTTTTGAAGTCGTTAAAAACGTCGTGGTCTTGTGCGTCGAATTCGCTTTTGTCGGACGCTGCCAAATCTTCAATTCTTTCCTGTAATTTCATTGTTTGTTACTTCCAAATCTTCCGGCTTTTCCGCGAAACGTCTTTTGATAACTCTCTGCAAAATCGGAATCAGCCAGAATGCAAATCCCGACAGGAGAGGCGTAATAAAGCCGATTAAAATTGCCGTTACGCCGACCAGCGGCAAAATCGAATAATGCAAAGTATGTTGCTTAATGCCTGCCGCGCTTAAAGTTTCATCAATCAATTGCTTTCTCACAGCGTAACGCCATTGCCAGGTTTCCAGAAATCCGGCAATCGAAAAACTCAGCGCATAAAGAAAAAGCGGCACAAAGCGCGACGGATACTCGCTGAAAAACGCCGTCGAAAACGGAATAAAAGCAATCGCCGCTAAAAACATTACGTTTCGCCAAATAAGACCGTTGTTCCATCTTTTGATATACCCGTAAATCTGATGATGCCCGACCCAATAAGCGCCGATGACGAAAAAACTGAAAAGAAAACCGATGATTTTCGGAGTTTCTTTTAGCAGCGCAATCCAAAAATCGCGGTCTGAAGCATCGTGTTCGAGATGCGGAACTTTGATTTCGATAATGAGAAGCGTTATCGCAATGGCAAAAACCGCGTCGCTGAAAAACACGATGCGCTCCATCTGCAATTCCGAATTGTCGTGGCTTGTCATTTTAATTCTACTTACGTCTTATTTTTGCAGTTCCTTCAAAATCTCTTTTAATTTCTTCCGTGTCGGCTCGGTTACGGAAACAAGCGGCAAGCGCAGATTTTCTTCGAGCAAATTCATTTCCTTCATTACAAATTTACACGGCGCAGGACTCGCTTCGATAAAATTTGCTTCCATTAGCGCGAGAATTTTGTAATGAATTTTTCTGGCTGAAGTCCAATCGCCGGACAAAGCCTTTTCCACTATTTGCGCGGTTTCTTTCGGCAATTCATTAGAGACTACTGAAATAAGACCGTCCGCACCGACTGAAATTAAAGGCAAAGTCGTCGCGTCATCACCGGAAAAGACTCGAAAGTTTTTCGGACGCCGCGCAATAATTTCCATAATCTGCGAAAAATTAACGGACGCTTCTTTGGTGGCGACAATGTTTTCAAATTCTTCGGCAAGTCTTAAACTCGTCTCGGCTGAAATGTTTGAACAAGTTCTGCCCGGCACGTTGTAAAGCATAACGGGAAAAATTTTGACGGATTTAGCGATTTCCGCAAAATGCGCAAATAAGCCTTCCTGCGTCGGTTTATTATAATACGGCACGACGATCAATGCCGCGTCTGCGCCGAGTTTGCGCGCTTTTTCGGTGAAATCAATGGTTGCGGCAGTGTTGTTGCTTCCGGTTCCGGCAACGACTTTCGCTCCTTTTTCACGCGCAACTTCAACCGTCATTTTAATAACGTGAAGCCTTTCGCTCTCTGACATTGCAGCGCTTTCGCCGGTTGTGCCGCACGGCACTAAAATCTTTACGCCGTTTTTGATTTGCCGTTCGACTAATCGTTTGAAACAAGCATCGTCAATCGAGCCATTGTTTTTGAACGGCGTTACTAAAGCAGTTCCGCAACCGCGCAGCCAATCAATTCGCATCGTCATAAATTGTTCACCGCTAGAAAATTTAACCGCAGATGCACCCAGATTATCACAGATATTTTGTTTTCTCATCTGCGTTTATCGGCGTTAATCTGCGGTTAAATTTTTCCAATCAATTAATTTTTTCCTGGTTTTTCCCCTAAAATCTCGTCCATCGCGTCCGTAAATTCATAAAAACCTTTGCGCCCGCAAATCCATTCCGCCGCCAGAATTGCGCCCGAAGCAAAACCTTCACGCGAGCGCGCTGAATGTTCAAGCAGAATTTGGTCGGCGTTTCCGTCAAAGCCAATGCGGTGTGTTCCCGGAATGTGTCCGGCGCGCGTCGAAGAAATGCTGCAATCTTTTTTGGAGTTTTTTCCGACGATTTCCTTCAGCTTCAGCGCCGTGCCGCTCGGCGCATCACGTTTGCGCGAGTGATGCTGTTCCTCGATAAACGGTTCGTAATCTTGAAATTTCGAGAAGAGTTCTGAGGCGTAATCGGCGATTTTATAAAACAAATTTACGCCGATTGAAAAGTTTGCGCCGAAAACAAACGCGCCTCGCTTTTCTTCAACTAATTTTTTGATATTTTTCTTTTCAGCGTTCCAACCCGTCGTGCCTTCTACAAGCGGAACATCGGCAATCAAACACGCTTCGACATTTCTTTTCACAGCGTCGGCGACGGAAAAGTCAATCGCCGCATCAACGTCTTTTAATTTTTCAGCCAACTTTGCGGCTGAAAGTTCCGCGTCCGATTCGTCAATGATTACCGCAACCTCATGATTTTTATTTTCGGCTAAAGTTTTGATAAGTTTTCCCATCGCGCCATAACCGATTAAAGCTATTTTCATAAATTCTGTTAAAACTTGTTATTTTGAGAAAACGGCTATATTCTTTTGGAAAGTTTTGTTACGAAACTTCCTCAATTTCCAAAGCAACGTCATTATAATTCTACGAGGTCATGCTATGAAAATCGGTAAATTCGTTTTGTTCTTGATTTTTTGCGGCGCCTTTGTCTCTGCGAACGTTTTTGCGCAGACACCGCTGCTTACACGCGGCGCGTATCTGCAAATGGGTACGGCTAACGCGATGACTGTTCGCTGGCGGACGAACGTTGCCACCGACAGCCGCGTACAGTTCGGCACCATTCAAGGCAGTTTGTCGCAAACGGCTGACGATGCGAATTTAACAACCGAACACGAAGTTCGCCTGACAAATCTGACTGCCGACACAAAGTATTTTTACTCAATCGGCTCGACATCCGCGACGCTTGCCGGTAATGACGCAAATCATTTTTTCCGAACTTCGCCCAATCCGGGACAAGCGAATCCTTACCGGGTTTGGGTTCTCGGCGATTCGGGAACAGCTGACGCAAATGCTCAAGCCGTGCGGAATGCTTATCTGACTTACAACGGCTCGAGTTATACAACTCTGCTTCTAATGCTCGGCGATAACGCTTACGACACCGGCACGGACAGCGAATATCAAAGGGCGGTTTTCGATATGTACCCGACTGTTTTAAGACAAACGCCGCTGTGGTCAACTATCGGGAATCATGAAACGGCGCAATCTACGAATCCGCCGAGCAGTCTGCCGTATTTTCAGATGTTCACATTTCCGACCGTCGCAGAAGCGGGCGGCGTAGCTTCGGGGACGGAAAAATACTATTCGTTTAACTACGGCAACATTCACTTCGTTTGTCTCGATTCGATGACTTCAAGCCGCGCGACCGGCGGCGCGATGCTGACCTGGATGCAAAACGATTTAGCGCAAAACATACAGCCTTGGGTCATTGCCTTCTGGCATCATCCGCCATATACGAAAGGCTCGCACGATTCGGATACAGAAACACAACTTGCCGAGATGCGGCAGAATGTTTTGCCGATGTTGGAAGGCTACGGTGTAGATTTGGTTTTGAGCGGACACAGCCATTCTTACGAGCGTTCTTTCTTGATTGGCGGTCATTACGGCACATCTTCGACCTTCACAAGCACAATGAAAAAAGCAGCGGGCAGCGGGCGTGAAGACATTGACGGAGTTTACAGAAAATCGGCTCTGAGTCCGAATCTGCCGCATGAAGGCGCGGTTTATGCCGTCGCCGGAAGTTCCGGCAGAATATCGGGCGGTTTATTAAATCATCCGGCAATGTTTATTTCACTAAACAATCTCGGCTCGATGATTTTGGACATAAACGATGATCGCCTTGACGCAAAATTCCTGCGCGAAAACGGTACGATTGCTGATTATTTTACGATTATCAAAGGCGCAGTCGCACAGCCCGTACCGCCGAACGCGCCGACAAATTTAACGGCAACGACTGTCTCAAATTCAAAAATAAATTTGAGTTGGACGGATAATTCTAACAACGAAACAGGGTTTAAGATTGAACGTTGTCAGGGCGTCAACTGCACGAATTTTGTTCAATATGCGGCGGTCGGCGCAAACGTAACCTCGTTATCAACCGTAAATCTAAAAAAACGTACAACTTATCGTTACCGTGTTAGCGCTTATAATGCGGACGGCAATTCAAATTATTCAAACATCACTACGGCAAAAACTTTTTAGCTATGTGCCGCTGCTCGGTTCAAACAAACAAAAGAATAATTTTCAAGGCATCTTCGGTGCTGTTGAGCATTGCGTTTGTTTTATTAACTTCAGCAAACGTTTCGGCACACGACGGTTTGCACGAGCAGATTATTGCCGTAACGAAAGAAATAAAAAAAGATTCGCAAAATTTCTCACTGTATCTCAAGCGCGGCGAACTTTATCGTCTGCACCAGGAATGGAAAAACGCCGAGCGCGATTTCAATCAAGTCGAAAAGCTGAATCCGAATTTGACGCTGGTGGATTTGGGACGCGGAAAATTGTGGCTCGACGCGCAACGATTTTCCGTTGCCAAACAAGTTCTCGAACGCTTTCTGGCAAAAGAGCCGAACAGTTTTGAAGGCTTGCTGACGTTCGCCCGTGTTTTAGCTCGCCTCAAAGAAACGCAAAAAGCCTTTGGATATTTTACTCAAGCAATCGTGCTGTCGCCACCTGATTCCGCCGAAATTTATCTGGAACGCACGCAGATGCTAGCCGATGCCGGAAAAATTGACCAGGCTTTACACGGTTTAGACGAAGGTGTTGAAAAACTCGGCGGGCTTGTAACTTTGCAAAGCGCGGCGATTGATTTAGAAGTAAGACGCAAAAATTACAATGCGGCTTTAGCGCGGCTTGAAAAACTTTCCGCCGCAATGCCGCGCAAAGAAACGTTTCTTTTACGACGCGGAGAAATTCTTCTCCAAGCAGGCAGAATTTGCGAGGCGCGAAAAAATCTTCTGGAATCGCTCGCCGGTTTTAATTCCTTGTCTTCATTCAGAAAAAACGTCCGTTCAGTGAAAGAACAAATAGCGCGTTTGCAAAAACTCTTAATTGATACCGGTGCGAAAAATTGTGAGTAAAATTGATGAACGGTTTGCAAAAACCTAATTCCAAGTCCGCATGCCTGTTCCGGCAAACATTCGCGTCCGGGTTTCACCGCAACCGAGATTCAATGTCGAATTATGCCATTTATATTTCGACCTTTGGAACAAGCAGTTTTTTTATTAAACTACAATATAAATTTACTACTTGTTCCAATTCTTTTTTCGGCACAAACCCATCTTTCGCATGCCCTTCGAAAATCGAATCTGCGAGGAGAGGCAAGAATATTTGTAATTCAGCCCAATTTATTCAAAATTCAATCGTTTCATCAAATCAACAAAACGCGGTTCGGAGCGCAGATTGTTCCACTTCGGTTCGACTTTCAGAAAAACCATCTTTGCGTCTCGCTGCTCGAATCCGCGCTCCAGCCAAGTCAGCGCTTGATCTTCCTCACCCAAGCCGTTATGAATCAAAGCAATGTAATATGGCGGAACGTAACGTTCGGTTGCTAACTTTGATAATTCCTCAAGCACGGCTCGCGCTTCCGCCGTTCTGCCTGATTTTGCCAGGGCGTAACCGCTAAAGGCGAGCGGGTGGCTGCTGACGCCTGAAAATTCTCTTGCCTGGCGCGCTTCGGCGATGGCTTCCGAATACATTTCCTTTTCGATATAAGCACTTGAAGCGATATTATGAGCGAGCCAAAAATCCGGAGACAGTTCAAAAGTTTTCCCCAATTGAACTAATGCTTCGTCTATTTTTCCGGCGTGAAGCAGAAACTGCCCTTCGAGCGCGTTGATTCGCAAATTAAGCGGGTCGAGTTCTCTGGCGCGTTTCATTTCGGCGAGTGCTTCGGTGTGCCGTCCTGTGTTTGACAGCAGGTGCGCGTAAACCTCGTGAGCGTCCGCGCTGTTCGGATTGAACTCGATGGCTCGCTGGTCTTGAATTTCGGCGGCTTCCCAATCCCACTCATACCAAAATAAAACCCAGCCGAGAACGGCGTGAGCTTCGGCTAAGCGGTCGTCAATTTCAAGCGCTTTTTGCGCCGCCGCTTTCGCTTTCGGGAAAAATTCGGTCGGCGGAAAATCGCTGGCGGGCGGCAGCGTTTGATACGCTCGCGCGAGTCCGGCGTAGGCGAGCGCGTAATTCGGGTCTATCTCAATCGCCTGCTGAAAATACGAAATACCCTTGATCGTTTCCGGCGGCGTTAATCTGGCGGCGTGATAACGTCCTTTTGTATAAAGCTCGTAAGCCTCGACATTCTCAGTATAGCGTTTAGTCAGGCGCTTTTGTTCTTCGCCGCTCAATTGAAATGCCAGAGCTGAAGCGACTCGATTTGAAATCGCGTCCTGCACGACAAAAATACCCGTGGATTTTTCGTCGAAAGTTCCCGTCCAGAGCGCGGTTCCGTCCGCGACTCGAATCAGTCGCACATTGACGCGAATTCCGTCGCCCCAACGCTGAATACTGCCGTCCAACACCGCTTCGACATCAAGAGCGCGTCCCGCTTGCACGGCATCTTGTTCCAAATTTCCAAAGCGGCGCACCGAACTAAGCGGACGCACGATGATTTTCTGATTATTGCCGAGCCGCGCAATCAGTGTGTCCGCCATTCCTATCTCCAATGCTTCATCACGATTGTCGGCGACCAGCGGTTTAAAAGGCAAAACGGCGATGCTTTTAATTCGAGCATTGGCAACTGATTCGCGCCACAGATAAAATCCCAATGAACCGAGCGCAAGAATAATCAGAACGGCGAAGGCGGCGAATCGGAAACGATTTGGATTTCGGTCATCGGTTTTCGGTTTTGGCTGTTGATTGGTTTCAAGTTTCAAGTTTCGGGTTTCAGGGGCGCTTTTGGTCGGCGATTCACCGTTCGATTCGGAATTTGAAATCTCGGATTCAATCGAACTTGGAACTTGGAACTTGGAACTTGAAACTTCCGACGCTTCGCGGACTTCAGGAACGAATCGAAAACCGTGTCCCGGAACGGTGGTGATGAAACGCCCTTCGCCGGGTTTCTCGCCTAAGATTCGCCGCAAAATCGAAATGTTTTGACTGAGATTGTTTTCTTCGACAATCGCATCCGTCCATATTTCCCGCATCAATTCATCTTTACCAATCACTCGTCCGTTATGCCGTACCAGATAAAGAAGCGTGTCGAAAACTTTTGGCGTGAGCGGCAGCGGTTCGCCGTCGCCCTTTGTGAGTAAGCGTTTCGCCGCGTCAAGGCGAAAATCGCCGAACTCGTAAATTTGTAATTGAGGCTCGTTCATCCGCATTTTCAGAAAATTCAGAAAATTTTCAAGTCGTTTCTAAAGATTTTCAGAATGATTTTTGGTGATTATGACACGCATCAGCCCAGATGAAAAAGTTTCGGCTGAAATAAATTAAAAAATAAAGAGGAAAAAAATGAAAAGTAAATTTATGCAAACGATAGGCAGAACATTTTTGGCGTTGTTGATGCTCTTTGGATTCACACAAATTTCTGTGTTGGGACAAGAAAGCAAAACGGGTAACTCGCCGGAAGAGCAAAGCGAACACGCTAGACCAAGTATCAAAGGGGCGTGGCGAACGGCGGTAACGCAGCGTAATTGTCAAACGGGCTTGCCTCTCGCGCCTGCTTTCAGAGGTTTGTTGACTTTTAACGAAGGCGGCACATTGGCGGAATATAATAGCCCCGGTCAAAATCCGGCTTTGCGCAGCCCCGGTCACGGAGTTTGGGAACAGGGGTTCGGCAGGCGCGATTACTCGTTCGTCTTTGTGATCAACCGCTATGACGCGAGCGGCGTTTTCATCAGCTCGCAGAAAGTTAGGGCGGCTTTGAGACTCAGTGCGAGCGGCAATAGTTTTACTACTAACGCCGCAGTCGAAATTTTCGATGCAAACGACAACTTAATCGGAACGGGCTGCGCGACCGGAGTCGGGACGCGCATTGAATAATAATTAGCATTAAAGCGAGTCCGGCGTAGAAGTTTCTCGCGTCGAACTCGCTTTAAATGCGCGGCTTTACTCAAAATGCCGGAAACTCTCGACGGGAAAACTACTCGCGCCGTTTTCGGCTCAACATTTAACCCAAGACTTAGCAGGAGAAAATTATGCAAACCAAACACAAACTCAATCATTCACTTTTCATTTTCGGACAAATGATTTTATTTTTCATCGCGGCTTTCCCGCTCGTTCAAGCACAGACCGCCGCGCCGGGCGATTTGGACACGACCTTTGGCAGCGGCGGCAAGGTTATAACAGCTATTACTTCGCTCAACGACAGACCGACCAGAGCCAGAATTCAACCGGACGGAAAAATCGTCCCGGTCGGCGTTGTCACCGATAACGATTTTGGTTCTTTAATCAATTCATTTCTTGTCCGGCATAACGCCGACGGGACGGTTGATAATTCATTCGGCACAAACGGTTCGGTAGTCCTAGGTTCTTTGAGCGAGGCAATAGAGTTTCAGGATTTCGTAATTTTACAGGACGGCAAACTTCTCGTGACCGCAAATAAATCTATAAATGGCGGAACACCAACAGACTTGTTTATCTACCGATACACGGCTAACGGCACGCTGGACGCTACTTTTGGAACAAACGGAGTTATCACAACACCTTTGGGCAGTGGGACGTTGGAACAAAGAATTGTCTTACAGCCCGACGGGAAATTTGTCGTCGCCAGTCAAACTTATAATAGTCAAACTTCTGAAGTCGCAGTCGTTCGTTACAATTCCAACGGAACTCTGGACACCACTTTTGGAACAGGCGGGATAACGAAAACATCAGTCGGAATCGGAAATGGTTTTCTTCGTGTCAGTGAAATATTAGTGCAGACTGACGGTAAACTGCTGGTTGCCGGAAGAGCCCTTTTCGGCAGTGACGGAAATATTTTCGTTCTGCGATACAACCCGAACGGAACGCTGGATACCAGTTTCGGCGCGAACGGAATTGTTCAGACGGACGTTGACAATCTATATAATAGGGTTGGCGGAATGGCTCTACAGCCGGACGGCAAAATAATCGTTAACGGCTCGAATTTTACTTCATATGATCCAGTTTCTCCGTTGTCCTCATCAATTGTGCGTTATAACGCGAATGGAACGCTCGACAACACTTTCGGCACAAACGGCATCGTCAGAATTACCGAGCCGCCAAGCCAAAATTACCCAGCAGGCATTGCCTTTGCTTTAGCGGTACAGCAAAACGGTAAAATTTTAACGGCTGGAGAGCGAAACAGAACTTTCGCCATTTCCCGCTACAACTCGAACGGGACAATTGACACATCTTTCGGGACAAACGGTGTTGTTATTACCCCTATCGGAGACATTCCCGGCGGTATTTTTTCGATCGCCCTGCAGACTGATGGAAAAATTGTTGCTGTCGGCTTCACACACCGTGCTGGTCTCCTGGATGTCGGATTGGTGCGCTATCTTGGCGACGCGGTTATAACTACGACGCGCCGCACGCTGTTTGATTTTGACGGCGACGGGAAAGCCGATGTTTCGGTCTTTCGTCCAGACAACGGCGTGTGGTATTTGCAGCAATCGCAAGCCGGTTTCACAAGCATTCAATTTGGATCACCGACCCATAAACTAGTTCCGGCAGATTACGACGGCGACGGGAAAACAGACGTTGCCGTGTTTAGACCATCGGACGGTTCGTGGTTTATGCAAAGAAGTAGTTCGCAAGGCTTTACCTCCTTCCCCTATTTCGGCGCGGCAACGGATATACCAATGCCGGCTGATTTCGACGGCGACGGCAAATCAGAGATAGCTGTGTGGCGACCGTCCAACGGTGCGTGGTATGTCTATAATCTGGCTAACAACGCTTTCAATGCAATTCAATTTGGCACGGCAGGTGACGTTCCGGTTGTTGCTGATTATGACGGCGACGCAAAGGCTGACTACGCCGTGTATCGTCCATCAGAAGGTGTCTGGTATGTGCAGCAAAGCACAAAAGGCTTCTATGCGGTTCAGTTTGGCAATTCAACCGATAAACCAGTGGTTGGCGATTATGATGGAGATGGGAAAGCCGATTTCGCCGTTTATCGTCCGTCGAACGGTGTCTGGTATCAACTAAGAAGCACGCTAGGGTTTTATGCTGTTCAGTTTGGCAATTCAACGGATTTACCAGTTCCGGCAGATTATGACGGAGACGGTAAAACAGACGTTGCCGTGTTTACACCATCGGACGGTAACTGGTATCAATTGAGAAGCACGCAAGGGTTTTATGCTGTTCAGTTTGGAGCAACCAATGACAGACCTATTCCAAATGCTTTCGTGCCGTAAAACAGAATAGTGAGAATGAAGTTCGGCTCGTTTGAAATAAGCCGGAAACCCTCGACGGGAAAACTACTCGCGCGGTTTCCGGCTCAACGCTTACTATAAAATATAAGAGCAGAAGATTATGTGGACGAATTACAACACAACAGTTCACTTTTCATTTTCGGGCTAATGCTTTTACTTTAGCTCTTTTCGTATTCATTCAAAATTCATTCCCCTCATCAAAACGACAAAACGCGGCTCTGAGCGCAGATTGTTCCATTTCGGGTCAACTTTCAGAAAAACCATCAGCACGTTTTTTTCCGTGAAACCTTTTTCCAGATAATCGAGTGCTTTTTCGCTTTCCCTTTAATGATTTCGGTTGAAATAATCTAAAAATAGAGGAAAAAAATGAAAAGAAATTTTGTGAAAATAATCGGCGGAATGGTTTTAGCAGTTTTGGTAATTTCGACATCGACCTTCCTAGCGTTTACACAGGACGACACGAAAAGTCAAAACGGCGGCGGAAGATTGGAAGGGACGTGGGACATTCAGGTAACGGTTCGCAACTGTCAGACGGGTGCGCCAATCAGAACTTATGCGGAAATTGAGACATTTATGTCCGGCGGAACAACAATCGTCTCAACTACCGGAATACCGCCGGCTCTGAAAACCGCCGGACATGGCATTTGTAGTCACGCGGGCGGTAACGCCTATCGTTTTAAGTTCAAGTCTTTCAGCTTTGACGCAAGCGGTAATTTTACCGGCTGGGCAATTATCAAACACGAGGCAAATCTAAATCGCAGTGCCGATGAATACGAGTCAACCGGAACTGCGGAAGTTTATGCTCCGAACGGCAATTTATTATTCACAGGCTGTGCTACCGAAACAGCCACGCGCTTTGAATAGTAGATAAAATAAAGCGTAAATTTTGCATTGGTTTTTCGGAATTTCAATGTTAAATTTACGCTTTATTTCGATTACGCTTGAGCAAGCAGTTTTTTTACCAGGTTGACATAAAGCCCGACTGCTGTTTCCAAATCTCGTTTCAGCACGAATTCGTTTTTCGTATGCGCGATGAGAATTGAACTTGCGTGCGCGACGAGAATCAAACTTGCGCAAAAGAGCAAAAGTATTTGTAACTTGTTCTTGTCCGCCCAAGATTCATCTGCCCGGCAATTTCAACAAAATATGGCTCAAAGATGTATTTTGTTCCGGCACCTTTCAATTTTGATAAAAGTCAATTAAATGATTTTGCTCAAGCCGCTCCAAAATCATCACATTTTACTGCAGTAACCCGACGCGCCGAAGTAAATCTTGAAAGCGCGCATCGTCGCGCAGACTGTCATAAATTGGGTCGAGCTTGACATCAAATATCAGCGCGTTACCTTCATGTTCAGCTTTTGCCAGCCAAGTAAATGCTTGTTCTTTGTCCATTAGCCGTGTGTATGCAAGTGCGTAATTCATCGCCGGAACGTATTCGCCGCGTTTGACTTTTTCATTCAATTGTTCAAGTTTTTTCTGCCAGAGCGCGCGAACGGCAATATTAAAACCCGATGCGGCAAAGGCGCGCTCAAGAATCGCTGCCGCGTCGTTATCTTCGGTTAGCCTCAACGCCTTGCTCCATTCGGCGACGGCTTCTTTTTGCATTCCCTTCTGCTCGTAAGTATTACCGAGAAGTTCGTGCGTGTAGGCATCGTTCGGGTCCAGTTCAAGTGTCTTTTGATATTGCTCAATGGCGCGGTCGTAGTCGCGCGTCCTGTAGAAAAACAATGCCAAACCACGATTATAGCGAACTGACAGAGGTTCAAGTTCCAAAACTTTTTTAATCTGGGCAAGAGATTCTTCAAACCGTCCGGCATCAGTTAAATATTGTGCATAATGATCGCGCCCCTCCGCGTAATTCGGATTTAATTCGATGGCTCGCCTGAGTTCTCGTTCCGCGCCTGCCCGGTCATTGTTAAACTGTTTGACACCAGCCAGCGCGTTATGAGCGTCGGGCAGCGTGTCGTCTAACGCCAAGGCTTTGTTCGTCGCCGCCTCTGACTTCGACCAATTCTCGTCGGGCGGCAAGACACCGAGTGCCGCGCCGAAGCCGTAATACTCCGCCAGCCCCGCATATGCGAGCGCATAGGTTGGGTCAATATCAATCGCCTGTTGATAATAATCTCGGCTTTTTTCAAATTCTTTCGCCGGAAATTTTAACCAATAGTAACGCCCTTTCAAGTAAAGCTGATAGGCTTCGGCGTTTTGCGTATAGTTTTTCGTCAGCTTCTGCTCGTCCGCGCCGGTCAATTTTATTTTTAGCTTGCTCGACACATCGCGGGTAATCTCGCTTTGCAGAGAAACTAGATTAGCCATCGGCTGGTTGTAATCCTCCGACCACAAAACGCTTTCCGTCCGGGCGTCAATCAACTCGATGTGCAAAGCCAAACCCTGCCCGCGCTGAACGACTGTTCCGTTCAAAATCGCCTGCACGTTTAATTCTTTGCCGACGGTTTGCGCGTCTGTGTCTTTGCCTTTGTAACGAAACACGCTTGACCGCGCTTTGACGTTTAATTTCGGAATTTGCGACAAACTGCTAATCAGCGTTTCGGTCATTCCGTCCGACAGATATTCGACATCCGTATTGCCGCTTTCGTTGACAAACGGCAAAACGGCGATTGAGCTGATCGCTTCGGAGCGCGCGGCGAAAAAGCGAAAGTAACCGGCAACGGCAAGCGCGACAAATAATGTTGCCAAAAGTCCGAGCGAAACGAGTTTATGTTTTCTGACTTCGCCGAAAACGTATTCCGCGCTCGAAGGCTGTGGAGAAATGTCGTTTTGCGTAGAAACCGCCGGTTGAATTGCCGTCGCGTTTTCGCTCGGCTGCGTCGCGGCAACGTTTGCCGATTTTGCAAAAGATGGCGTGTGCGAGCGTTCGAGTTCTTCGGAAAACTCTACTTCGCGTTTCAAATTTTTGAGGTCGAGCAGCAAATCTTTGACTGTTTGATAACGCTCGTCAACATTCTTTTGGAGCGTTTTCCGTATAATTCGATTTAATTCCGGCGGTGTGTTTTCACCGAGCGGCGCAGGTTCATTTTTGAGAATCGCGGCAATCGCATCGCTCATTGTTTCGCCTGCGAAAGGCTGTCTTTCGGCAAGCATTTCGTAAAGAACCGCTCCAAAACTCCAAATGTCCGTCCGCTCGTCAACCTGTCGCCCGCGCGCCTGTTCGGGCGACATATAAGCAACCGTCCCCATTATTACGCCCGGATTCGTTTTTACTTGGGCGAGCGTTGCGTCTTCGTCGCTAATCGCTTGCTGCTGTTCGGTTAATTTTGCCAGACCGAAATCCAAAACTTTTACTAAATTATCCTCGCGCCGAATCATCACGTTTTCCGGCTTAACGTCCCGATGCACGATTCCGGCTTTGTGCGCGGCGGAAAGAGCCGAAGCCATTTGAGTCGTAATATCCAAAACTTCGCTCAAGGTCAATTCACCGCTTAAACGCTCGCGCAGAGTTTTGCCTTCGATATATTCGGCGGCGATAAAATGCGTGTCTTCAAATTCACCAATTTCGTAAACGGTGATGATGTTCGGATGATTCAAAGCCGACGCCGCGCGCGCTTCCTGAACGAATCGCCGCAAATGGTTTTCGTTCTTATTCAGCTCAACGCTCAAAAGTTTGATGGCTACCCGGCGATTGAGGCGTGTATCTTGCGCTAAATAAACATCTCCCATTCCGCCTTCGCCGATTTTCGAGGAAATTCGGTAATGCGAAAGCATTTGTCCGCTTTCGAGTTCATTGTTTCTTTCGATGATCAGACTGGCGACTTCTCTGGCGGCGGGCTGCTCCATAAAACTTGTCGGGTTTTCAAACGAAGAGAGCAGGTTTTCGACTTCACGACGCAAATCAACATCGCCCGCACAGGCTCTGTCAAGAAACTTTTCGCGTTTCGCCGAAGGAATTTCCTGCGCGACATTAAACAATCCTTTAATTTTTTGCCAGCGTTCCGGGTTCATTTTGAGATTAGACAATGCCGCAACTGTATCACGTCAAACAACAGAATTTTGCAAAAACCTTCAAATTTATTTCTCGATTTCCCGCTTAAGCCAAGCCTTCGCTATCGTCCAATCGCGCTTAACGGTCGCCGGCGAGATTTTCAAGACCTCGGCGGTTTCTTCAATGCTCAAACCGCTGAAGTAGCGAAGTTCGACGATTCGCGCCTGTTGGTCATCGAATTTCGCAAGTCGCGTCAGCGCCTGATCGAGCGCGATTAAATCAATGCTTTTTTCTTTGAAGGCGATAAACCGCGCTTCGTCCAGCAGTAAATTTTCGCCTGCTCCACCGCGTTTTTCGCGATGCCGAGTTTTCGCGTAATCTACGAGAATTCGGCGCATCGCTTGCGCGGCAATGCCGAAAAAATGCGCTCGATTTTGCCAATTCACGTCGCGCTGTTCGATTAATTTCAGATACGCTTCGTGAATCAACGCGGTAGTTTGCAAAGTGTGTCCGATACGTTCGCGGCGCAGGTAACGCGAGGCTTGCCGCCTGAGTTCGTTATAAACAAGCGGCATCAAATCTTCCAGCGCTTCGCGTCGCCCGTCGCTCCATTCGTGCAACATTCGCGTAATTTCCCGGGATTTATCGGCGGAATGTTCCATATTTTGGCTCAAGAATAAGCCTGTCTGACTTACCAGTCAATCTTTTTTGTTTAAATAAACTACCCCGCAGCAAGCTGACGGGGTATTGAAGACAAATTCGGAAAATCATTTCGCAGCAAGCTGCGGGGTATTAGACCCGAACGAGAATAAACGAATTAAAAAACTTTTTTGAAAAATTTGAGCCTTTTCACCAAACTGTGTCGCGTTAATTTCCGTTGCGAAAAATAAATAATTCTGTAACGAAAATAAAAATAAGGAGAATAAAAAAATGAAAAGCAAATTAATGCAAGCAGCGGCGGGAACGATTCTGGGATTGGTGATTCTAATTGGCGGGACACACAGCGAGGCATTCGGTCAAAAAGTTGAAAATGCGCCCACGATTGAAGGAGTCTGGAGAAATCAGGTGACGGTAAGAGATTGTCAAAGCAGCACCGTGTTAGTAACCTTTTCCGGCTTATTAACCTATCATCAGGGCGGCACAATTTCGGAAACAACCGCGACATTTTTCCGAAGTCCGGGATACGGCATCTGGAATCGCACTCGCGGGCGAAACTACACAGGAAAGTTCACGTTCTTCACATTTAACCCGGACGGCACTCCGTCAGGCTCGCAAAAGGTCAACCAAAATATCGTAATTTCTCTAGACGGCAACAATTTGACTGATACCGCGACGGCTGAAATTTACGACACCGGCGGCAATTTGCTTATTACCGTCTGCGCGTCGGCAAACGCGACACGCTTTGAATAAGCTGTTTAATAAGGGCTTTGAGGAAAGTTCTCCTCAAAGCCCGCTGGCAATTCGGTTCAGTGTAATTAGTAAAGGCTAAAAAGCCTTAAATCACAAAGTGATGCTTTTAACAATTACGTCAGAGCGCTATTTCCTGAAATGCCATCAGACTTGTGATGCTGACAAAAATTCTAACTAAATAAGGAGAAATCAAATGAAAAAGACCTTTTTACAGACAATCGAACGATTAGGATTTAGCAATTTGCAGCGTCGCGGACATCGAACGCTTGTTCTTTCGACAATGACAGTGTTGTTCACGGGCATCATAGCCTTTGCGAGCATCCCTGGCATAAACGGTGTTATTTATGGATGCTATTCAAATGGCAATGGCATTCTGCGCGTCATTGACAATTCAACTACGCAGTGCAAATCCAATGAAACTGCGCTTAACTTTAATCAAACCGGACCGCAAGGACCTCAAGGCGTGCAAGGTCCCGCCGGTCCTGCCGGTCCGCAAGGTGTGCAGGGCGAGACCGGCGCGACTGGAGCAACAGGCGCAACGGGAGCGACCGGAGAGACAGGCGCGACCGGACCTGCCGGACCTGCTGGGGGGACAAGTGAAGCATACTTTGCTCAGGAAGGTTCCGGTGTCAATGTAACTACCCAACAAATCGTCGTGTCAAAGCAAGTTCCGGCAGGAAGTTATGTAATCAATGCCGTAGTTGAGGCACTCAATAGCGATAGCGATACACAATCGTTGCATTGTGTTTTGAGTACCGGCGATAGTGGATATTTTGAACTTGGAGGCATCGGTGACCCGGCAGTTCTAGTGCGTTTTTCGATGCAGGATGTGGCGACGTTCAACGCTCCCACAACCATTACACTCACTTGCGGTGGTTACAATATTTCTTTGTTTAACCGTAAAATCACGGCAATTAAAGTTGATGCCATCCACTAATTTGAGTTTAAGCCCGACTGACGAGCTTATAAAAAACGAATTAGAAGCGTCAAGTAAAACAGATAAAACTTAAAAATGATGAAAAAGCGTGAATTAAATTTAATCCTTTGGCAGATTATTTTTAATTCACGCTCGATTTTTACCCGATAAGTTTCTTCACCAAATTTGCATAAAGCCTAACCGCTTCGGTCAACTCCGTTTTCGGCACAAATTCGTTTTGCGTATGCGCGACGAGAATTGAGCCTGCGCCCAAAAGCAGCGGGGTTCCCCAATTTGAAAGGTGTGGAATGTCGGTTGTGAAACGCACGACCTTTTGGCGGAAACCTTCGACGGCGAGCATTTTCACGGGCAAGGCGATTGAAGAAATTTCAATATGTCCACGCTCGTTAATGATTTTTTCTAAAATTTCTAAAATCGGCTTTTCATCCGTCGTCAGACGAATGTGCATTCCGGCTTCGGCATCGGGCGCAATGATGTTTGTTTTCAAACCGCCGCCTAGTAAACCGATGTTGCAAGTCGTTTCGCCGAAAAACTCGTCGCGCGGAAATTCGATTTGGCGAACGTCCGCTAAAATATCCAATAACTTTTCAATCGCCGATTCGCCTTGTTCCGGGTAAGCGGAATGCGCGGCTTTGCCCGACGTTTTTATAAAAAATCTGAGCGAGCCTTTCGAGCCGATACCCAAATCATTGTCGGTTGGCTCGCCATTAATAAGATATTCACATTTTGCCGCAAGTCTGTGTTTGTTTGCCGCCCGCGCGCCCGCGCTTCCCTGCTCTTCGTCAACCGTAAACAGCAAACCGATGTCTTCGACGCCTTGCCGCCGCAATTGTTCCGCCGCGAAAATCTCAGAGGCGATAATACCCTTCGCATCGCAGGCGCCGCGCCCGTAAATTTTTTCATCCGTTTCGCTCGCTTCGATAAACGGCGGAACGGTGTCCATATGCGTCGAGAAAAAAACGCGCGGCGTTTCGTTCAGATACGCGATAACGTTGTTTTGATTTTCCGAAACGGCTTGCAGTTCGACCGTCCAACCTAAGTTTTGTAAATAATCGCGCAGGAAAAATCCGACTTCCTTTTCGTTTTCCGAGATTGACGGAATGTTGATTAAAGCCTTGGTCAATTCAAATAAATTCATTTTGTTATTTACGTTTCGGCTAACAAATGTAACCTTTTTCACTGGAAAACGAAAAGGCGAATTTGTTTTAACAACAAATTCGCCTTTTCGTTTATTATTCAAACGTAATTGCCTACGCCGTTTTCGATGTTGTCTGCATCGCTTGTCTGAGCAACGCCGGCATACTCGATTCCAGCGTTTGCGCCGTTTTTTCTTCCTGCTGCAAGTTTTCAGTCAAAAGCCGCACGACTTCCGCTTGTCCCATTGCTTCTGCGCCCGTAATCAACCCGCGATACGAAGCGATTTCGTAGTGTTCGACCTTCGAGCAACTGCCGTTAATCGCCAAATCCGCCAGCGCCGGAACGTCCATTGTTTCTTTGAGCAGTTTGTTGCCTTCGCTAACAATTCCTGCCGCACCATCGCAAGTAACGCGCTCTGCCGTCAATCCCAAAACCTCATGAACGCGCGTTAAATTAACGATTTGCTGTTCGGTTTCGGCAATGTGTTTCTCCAGCATCGCTTGCACGGCTGAAGAATTTGCACTCTCCAGCATTGTTTGTTGCGCTTCCAAAAACCGATGTTCGGCGTCGTAAATGTCGCCAAGCCCATGTGCGAATTTTTCCTCTAAAGTTTTAATAGCCATTTTATCCTCCTTGGAATTAACCCAAAATTATTTAAGATTTTTTTAGTTTTATTTTGGATTACTTTCAAACAATGGCAAAAATTATGCCGCAGGCAAAATCGCTCAAATCGCTCATTTATAAATTTAATTAAATTTAAAGAGAAGCGTGTCCATCCTGAAAACATACACGCTTATTTCGTAAATGTGTTTTAGTTGAATACACTGAAACTATTTTCCAAATTGAATAACCTTAAATCAGGTTTCTAAATTTCATACCTAAACTTCTTAGAAAAATTCATCGTGCAATTTTTTTATCACCTCTTTTACGTCGTCTTCTCTAACGACAAAAGTCATATTTACGCTCGAAGCGCCGTGCGAGATAAGCGAGATGTTAATGTCGGAAATGGTTGAGAAAATCTGCGACGCAACGCCGGAAGTTCCGCGCAAGCCTTCACCGACGACGCATACGACAGCGTTATTCGTTTCGATTTCAACTTCGCCCAGACGCTTTAATTCATTGATAATCGCATCGATCGAAGTCGTGTTGTCGAGCGTTAGAGACACTGAAACTTCCGATGTCGAAATAACGTCGATGACAGTTCGGTATCGTTCAAAAATTTGAAACAGCGCGCTCATAAAACCGTAACTTCCAAGCATTCGCGCCGACGAGATGCGCAAAATAGTGATGCCGGTTTTATGCGCGATTGATTTTACTTTGCGCCGCGTCGTTTCAGATTTCGGCAGAATCATCGTTCCGCGTTCGTCGGGTTTGTGCGAATTGCAGACGCGAACCGGAATCGAAAAATCGACTGCCGGCTGAATCGTTTTCGGGTGCAGAACTTTCGCGCCGAAATAAGCGAGTTCCGCCGCTTCTTCATACGACAGAGTTTTCAAAGTTCTGGCTTCGGGAACAATGCGCGGGTCGCAGGTTAAAACGCCGGTTACATCCGTCCAAATTTGAATTTCTCCGGCTCGCAAAGCCGCGCCAATCAAAGCCGCCGTATAATCCGAACCGCCGCGCCCTAAAGTCGTCGTCTCGCCGCTGTAAGTTGCCGCGATGAATCCGCCGAGAACCGGAATTTCGCCGTTGTCAACAGAAGGCTGCAATTCCAAACGGACGAGTTTTTCCGTCTCGCTCCAAACCGGAGCAGCCGCGCCGTATTCTTCGTCCGTTACAATCAGGCGGCGCGCGTCAACTTGCCGCGCATTCAAATTTTTTGCGCAAAAAACTTCCGTCAAAAGACGAGATGAAAGCTGCTCGCCGTAGGAAACAATCGCGTCTTTGAGCATTTGCAAAGGAAGACTGCGCCGCGAAACGCGCTCAAGCAATTCGCCGATTTCTTTTTTTGAAAGCTCAAGCTCGCGCCTGAAACTTTTCTGCTGTTCGGCATTCGTCAACTCTTTAGAGACTTGCAGATGACGCTCAAAATGCGGCTCGAGCAAAAGCAGCGCGGTTTCAAAATTATCTTTTCGCGCCGTTTCAAACGCGGCTAGAAACGCATCGGTTACTTTCGCCATTGCAGACGTTACAACGACCGGAGAATTTCCGCGCTCGCCATTCACAATTTCCGCAACGCGCGCAAACGCCGCCGCATCCTGAACGCTCGTTCCGCCGAATTTCATCACGGTTGGAATTTTTCTTTCGCTCACTGTTGATTTGAAAGTTCAACTTTTCCGGCAAAATTGTCAAGTTTAGCCTGAGCGAAACTGTTGAGAATTGATAATTGATAACGCTTAATGGATAATGACAACTGCAATAACACTTTTGAAATTAACTTTTAGCAACTAACAATCAAGCAAAAATGCGAATTCTAGTTACCGGTGGCGCAGGTTTTATCGGTTCACACCTGTGCGAACGGCTTCTTTCGGAAAATCAGGAAATTATCTGTCTCGACAATTTTTTTACCGGACGTAAGGTGAACGTGGCGCATCTGCTTGACCACAAGCGTTTTGAACTCGTCCGCCACGACGTAACCGAACCGATTCTATTGGAAGTTGACCAGGTTTATAATCTGGCATGTCCGGCATCTCCGGTTCATTATCAATTTAATCCGGTCAAAACCGTCAAAACCAGCGTAATGGGCGCGATAAATATGCTCGGCTTGGCAAAGCGTGTGGGCGCGCGAATCCTCCAGGCTTCGACATCGGAAGTTTACGGCGATCCGCAAATTCATCCGCAGACGGAAGATTATTTCGGCAACGTCAATCCAATCGGACTTCGCAGTTGCTACGATGAAGGCAAGCGCGTTGCGGAAACTTTGTTTATGGATTATCACCGGCAAAACAAGGTTGATACGCGGATTGTGAGAATTTTCAACACATACGGTCCGCGAATGCTGGAAAACGACGGGCGCGTCGTCTCGAACTTTATTGTTCAAGCTCTTCGCGGCGAAAATTTAACCGTTTACGGTTCGGGCGAGCAAACGCGCTCTTTTTGTTATGTTGACGATTTGGTCGAAGGCTTAATTCGTCTGATGAATACAGAAGCAGAAGATATACATCTTCCGGTAAATCTCGGCAATCCGGGTGAGTTTACGATGAATGAACTCGCACAGCAAGTAGCAAAAGCGGTTGGGACGAATATAAAAATCAGAAATATGCCGCTGCCGCAGGATGACCCGAAACAGCGTCAGCCGAATATCGCGCGCGCGCAGGAACTGCTAGACTGGTCGCCGACTATTCCGTTAGCGGAAGGTTTGCAGAAAACGGTTGCATATTTTGCAGGCGGGCTGGAAAATTTAAACACTGAAAGAAAAAACAATGCCGAAACGAAGAAGTCTTTCAAAGGGCGGAACGAACTTTCGGCAAAAAATTGAAAAATTGAAAATAAATTATGAAAATTTTAATCACGGGCGGCGCCGGATTTGTCGGCTCTCATCTTGCCGACAAACTTATTAATCAAGGACACGAAATCACTGTTATTGACGACCTCTCAACCGGACGCTATCAAAATGTCGCGCATCTTGAAGGCGAAAAGAATTTTCGTCTGATTATTGATACGGTTCTCAATGAATCTCTGATGGAAGAGTTGATTCGTGAAACAGACCGCGTGTTTCATATGGCAAGCGCCGTCGGCGTCCGGCTGATTATGGAACGCCCCGTCAAAACGATTGAGACGATTTTTCGCGGCACGGACGTTGTTTTAGGATTTTGTTCGCGTTATCGTAAGCGGGTTTTGATTCCTTCGACCTCGGAAGTTTACGGCAAAGGCGCGCGAGTTCCGTTTCGTGAAGACGACGATTTACTAACCGGTTCGACCGACAAACATCGCTGGGCATACGCTTGTGCGAAAACCTTGGACGAATTTCTCGCGCTCGCGCACTGGAAAGAAACTCGTCTTTCAGTTGTTGTCGTGCGTCTGTTCAATACGGTCGGACCGCGCCAGACCGGACAATATGGAATGGTCGTGCCGAACTTCGTTAAGTCTGCCATAAAAAACGAACCGCTTATCGTTCACGGCGACGGCACGCAGTCGCGCTGCTTCGGGCACGTTCTCGATATTGTCGAAGGCTTGACAAAAGCCCTTGAGACGCCGGAATGTTTCGGACAAGTAGTAAATTTCGGCAACGATGAGGAAGTTTCGATTCGAAGTTTAGCTGAAAAAGCCATCGAAATGACGGGAAGCACCAGCGAAATTCGTTACATTCCTTACACCGAAGCCTACGGCGAAGGCTTTGAAGATATGCAGCGGCGCGTTCCCAGCCTTGAAAAAGCAAAGCGTCTGACTGGCTTTCAGCCAACCCGCACGCTCAAAGACATCATCAATGATGTGGCGGAACAGTTTCGTGAGGAACTAAAAACCGAAACCGCTAATGCTTAACAATTAGATGTCAGATGTTAGAAAAATTCAACTCTAAAACCTGAAACCTAAAACCTATTACCTAACAATATGAAGTTTTTCAAAAATTCGCTTTTGTTCGCATTAATTTTTGCTTTTTCGAGCATTGTCGCTTTTGCGCAGGAAACCGGCGTAAAGGGGAAAGTTCGCACACCGAAAGGCGACGGTATTAGCGGCGCAACCGTAACCGTTAGACAAAAAGCCTTGGACGTAAAATCGGCGAAAACCGGCGGAGACGGTAAATTTGTTTTGAGCGGGCTTGAACCCGGAATTTACAACATTGTTTTCGATAAAAACGGTTACAGTTCCGCCATTAAATATAACGTTGAAGTAAAAAGAAATAAAATTAACGATTTAGGTGAGAGACTCGTTTTACTAGTTGACCAGGGCGCGCAGGTTATCGTCAAAGGCAGCGTTTTTAATCAAGACGGGAGAAGTGTCGGCGGCGCGCGAGTTGAGGTTGAAAGAATTTCCGGTGCCGGATCGACAAAAAAAATCGGCTCGGGTTATACAAACATTAGCGGCGAATTTACGTTTCGCTTTGACGAAGGCGCGTCAAAGTTTCGCATAACCGCAACGGCAAAAAACGCGACGGCAAGCCAAGAAGTTGAAGTAACAAACGCGGCGATTTACCGTTTGGCTTTGACATTAAATATTAACAAAGAATAAAAAATTAAGGCAATAATATAGTTCACTCATCTGCTACTTTTTACCTTTTCTAAAATGATTGATTTTACTTTTTGACAAGTATCGATTGCTAAGGCACTACAAATATATGTATATCGAAAAATTATGATTGAAACAGAACATCTACAACTTATTCCGTGTCAATTATCACACTTTGAAGCAATCCTTCAGGATGAGCAAAAACTTGCTTCTATGTTGCAGGTCAATCTTGCCGAAGAGTGGCTTGGTTTCGATGCTGCTCAGGAAGCGATGCAACCGTGCTATGAATATCTCAAGTCTCATCCAGATGCCCTCGGTTGGTGGACTTATCTATTTATATACAAGGCTGACCGCGCATTAATCGGGTTAGGTGGATTCAAGGGAGTAGTTAACGAAGAGGGAATGGTCGAGATTGGGTATGCCATTGCGCCGGCGTATAGGAGGAGAGGCTTGGCTGTAGAAGCTTCGCACGGAATGATTAAATATGCGCTTTCTCATCCGCAGGTCAAAAAGGTATTCGCACATACCCTACCGGAATATAATGCCTCGACCGGAGTTTTGGAAAAAGTTGGACTAAAACTTATTGGAGCAGTGAACGACCCGGTAGATGGAGAAATCTGGCGGTGGAGTTTGATTCGAGAAGATTACTACAAACACTGAACGATAATCTGCCCTGCAAGTTAAATATGAAGCTTTCAAGGTTTTGCACAACAATTTTTCAAAACAAGAGTGGGTCAGAGGATAAGGATGAGTCAAGTATATTATTACCAAAATTAAGATCTGAACGAAAGTTAATCCGGCGGATTTGCGCTGATTAGAAAGCTCTATTGTCAATTCATTTTCGTTAAATATCTTTATTAAATCCGTATAGGTTCGTTTGAATCCGGGTTGTTTGATTTCTTTTCTGCTTTAGTTAACAGTTTCTGAAACTTCTTCCGCCGTCTGCATACCCGCAACATTTCCGGCATCTATTATCTGAAGCGGCAATTCTTCAAGCAAAACCGTATTGGCAAACGTCTGCACCCAATACGTGCCGAACGTTGAAAACACTACATTGACAAAAAAGCTGACGTTATCGGTAAAGCCGCCCGCAACGAGTTCGATTTGCGTCGGCTGCGATGTAACAATCACATTTGTTTTGTCAGGCGAGACGATTCGCACTTCGGTTTGATGGCTGCCTTCGCCCTGCCAGTGATTGACGACAGCAAATTTTATCAAGGATACAGGCAGCCGTTCCACCATTATACTTTGAAAAACGCCCATAATAGAAAGTTTATTTCCCATCTCAAGACGCACATCGTCGCACAAGAGCGTGTAACTTAGTTTTAGAGTTTCAGTTTTCATAAAATAAACGCAATTTTAGAACAGACGCAAAAGCGGCAAAATAATTTTGTTTTGAATTAACGGATTTGCTTTAGATTAAAAAATCTTAAAATACTGCGAACTTAATTGTATTTTATTTTTGCCTTTTTACTTGTGCTTTTTTACCTTCTAATTTTTAATTTGACTTAAGCCGCACCATTTTTCCTGAACCATTCGAGCATTTTTGCCCAGGCTTCAGTCGCAGCTTCCTTGTTGTAGCTTTCGCGGTAATCGGCGTTAAAGCCGTGTTTGGCAGCCGGATAGACGATAATTTCCGATTTTGATTTTCCCTTTTTCAGTTCTTCCCGCATTTTTTGCACCGTGTCTTGCGGAATTCCCGTATCGAGTCCGCCGTAAAAACCTATAACCGGAACTTTCAAATCTTTGGCAACGTCAACGGGAAATGTCGATTGACGCGGATTTTTCGGCGAGCGTTCCGTTTCGACCAAACCGCCATACCAGGCTGCGCCCGCGTCCAAATTGTTATTATGCGCGGCATACAGCCAAACAATTCGTCCGCCCCAGCAAAAACCGGTAACCGAAAGTTTTTTCGTGTTGCCCGAACCACTCTTTTTCGCGTAAGCGACAGCTGCGTCCAAATCCGACATCACCTGCGCGTCGGGAACTTTCGAGACGACTTTGCCGATAATTTCGCTGATGTCTTTCATTTTCAAAACATCGCCTTGACGCGCATAGAGCGACGGTGCGATTGCCATATAACCCAGTTTGGCAAAACGCCGGCAAATGTCTTGAACCCATTCGTGAACACCGAAAATTTCGTGAACAACCAGAACGACGGGAAACTTTTTATTTTTCCGTTCAGGCATCGCCCGATATGCCGAAATTTCTCCGTCCGAGACGGGAATCTTTACTTCGCCCGCAACTAAACCTTCGCTATCGGTAGTGATTTTCGTTTGCGCCGAAATCGGCTGCACGGCAAGCGCGAAAGTTCCGGTAAGTATTGAACTTACAAAAAATTCGCGGCGGTTTAAAATCGGCGCGGACACGGTTAAATTGCTGACATCTCCCTTCAATTTTTTATCTCCGAATTATTTTTATACAATTTTTGCTTTTCCTTTGCGTTTTGTAAAGGTATAATTACGGAAATCGCAAAGCAGCGGACAAGTTATCGAATTGAAACTCGAAATTCCAAATCCGCCTGTCCGAAATCGTTATGATGCTGTATGTTTTAATTGGTCTTTCGCTTTCCTTGCTGGGCGTTGCCGGTTTGCAATTTTTCTATTTAATTTATCTCGAACGAATTGACCGCGAGCAAAAAAAACGTATCCATGAACTCGAACGCCACTCCAAATTTCTCTCCAGCCGCATAACGGAAGCCGAAGCGAAAATCACCGAGCAAAGCAATCTTCTCGAAAGTATTTTTGACGAATTTGGCGAAGAAGAGGAAGAAGTTTGGGCGGATGTAATTGAAGACCGTTAAACTTTATTTTTATTATTTGCCGTCAATCCTTAAATTTGACAATCGTCGCGCCCCAATTGCCGGAAAACTCCGGCGCATTTTTGAAAGATTCGACAAAATCCGTTTCAGTCAAAACGTTTCTAACGATTTCGCGCTGCACGCCGATTCCTTTGCCGTGGATAATTCTGACGCGGCGGAAATTCTTTTTTCTCGCTTCGCGTAGATAAGTTTCGACTACCGATTTTACGTCTTTCGGGCTGAAAGCGTGAAGGTCGAGCGCGTCGGTGATTTCCATCTCGAACGGTTCGGGAAACGGGTTGTTCAAATCGAGATACTCGGCTTCGTTCATAGCTTAAAGTTATTGTCTTTAAGAATTTACCTTTCCGGTTTCGGAGGTTTATCGTAATCCGATATATTTTCCGGCGGCGTTATTTTCAGACGATTTTTGTCTCTAAAAACGACAAAGCGTTTTTCTTCCATCTGTTCGTTTAAATTGTTGCGTAGTTTGACGGTAAAAACTTTATTGTCGCCGCTGCCTTCGACCGTCAAAGGTATCACACCCCAGACCTCGCCGCTTTTATACGCCGGATAATGTTCTTCGTTGTATTTGTCATAATCAAGAACCATAATCGCGTCGAAATCCGGCTCGACACCGTCAATTGCTTTGACCTGATTACTTCTCGACAAAATCACCCAGCTTCCCGGTTTTGTTCCCCTTGCCGCACCTTTCGACGAAAATTTGTCGCTTGCCTCCGCGTTGTCGAGCCGCTGCCAGGTAACGAATTTTTTCGTGTTTGATTGATAAAAAACAATGTCGCTCGGTACTTGCAGCTCGATTTGTCTGCCGAAAAGCCAGCCGGCGGGCGCGGGCGAAACCGACGGTTCGAGTCGAACTTTATACCAAATATCGTATTTTTCGTCTAGTTTATCAGGCTCGTTGCCTTCTTTGGCGGCTTCTATCTCGGCACTTTTGGTCTTTTTTGTTTGTTTTTGCTCGCTTTTATAAGCGGCGTCGTCCGTATCGGAAGCGTCCTGCGTTTTCGGTACATAAATCCAATCGGTTATCTCAAAAGTCGCGTCATTTTCGAGTTTGAATAAAAGATTGTCATCCCTTTTTTCCGGCGAAAGACGTAGATTTGAGGCGGCGTGAAGTTGTCCGACTGCCTGTGCCGGTAGATCCCTGTCAGCTTCGGCAAGTTTTTTCGATTTATCTAAAATGTCGCTGGTAATTATATTCTGCGCTTCAACCCAGCCTTCGGTTTTGTCTTCATCATGCGCGCGCACACGAAACCAATGCACTTTTTCAAAATCAGTTTCTTCCAAAAGGTCGAGCGTCGTGCCGCGTTTAACTTCCAAAAGGTCAGCCGCGACAACCGCATAGGAGCTGCGAATCCAGGTGCTGTTGGCAATAACCGTTCCGGTTCTGCTTAAACCGACTAAACCCGAAACATTTTCCACCACACTACTAACTACGCCGCAGCCGGTAAAGCCGCCGCATACCAGTAAAAATGTCATCAAAACGAATAATTTTCTAGCTCTCATTCTGCTTTTTCCGAACCTTTCCGCCAATTATTATAACCCAACCTGTTGAGTAAATCCTTTTGCCGACGGTTTGGTTTTGCCTTTACTTTCAGATGCGTAAAGGAATTCTCTTCGTTTGCTTCAATGCCGACGCTCTCCAAATCTGCGTCCCAATCAACTCTTCCAACGCCTTTAATATATTTTTCCACAATCGAATTCAATTCTTTGTGCTGCTCTAAAGCGTTCAAAATTGCCGTGTTGCCGTCCCGCGGCTCGTTCGGCGCTCGATATTTTTGATAAATCTCTTTCAAAATGTCAGAAACCGAACGCTTACCTCGACTCGCCCGAAGCAGAGCCGCGTCACATAAAAAAGCCGCAATCATCCCGCGAGAGTAAACCTGCGGATTTCCCGCGCCGCTCCAACGGTTTTTCGAAGACTCGATTAAAGAAACCTTTCGCGTTTGCAGATTGTCAAGATTATACGCTTGAGAAAGTGTATCGAGAAAATCTTCAAAACGGATTTGATTCATTTCAACGCCGGTTCTGAGGGCTTGATAAACCGCAAAACCTTCGTAAAACCAATCATAGTTTCCCGTCAAAGCCAGATTATTCGGTATCCAGAGATGAAAAAGCTCATGCCGCAACTGCTCGTACAGTCTTTGCAGAGACAAAGTTTTAAACGGCATATCGCTCGACAAAACGGTCAAATTAAAGCCCCGCGTTTCCGCTTCCCAACGCCCGAATGTTACATCTTTCGGAAAACGAACCAGAGAAATTTGTATTTGCTCGCCCGGAATTTCTCCAAATAATTGTCCGTAGCGCGCAAAAATGTCGGCGGCTGTTTCGTGCGCTTCTGCGTCGGAAAATTGCCAGTTGCCCGAAATTACAAAATTCAGTTTACCTTTTCCAATTGAAATCTCTTTCTCGCGCCAGTTTTTTCCGACCAGAAAAATCGCTTTCTCGACGTTTTCAACCGCAAAATTATTTTCAGCCGTCTTTTTTTCGGTGCTGATTATCTTCCAATCCTTGGGCAATTCGAACTTAATTCGCGCGGAAATCTTTTGATTACCGATTGTCTCAAACTGCGGCAGTAAATCGCCGAGCACTAAAATTCCCTGCTCAGGCGCAAGCCACGAAACGTGCGCTATCGCGTTTGCATTTTGCGGCGGATTCGCGTCAATCCGATAACTCCAAGCATTTACCGCATCATCGGCTAAATACTCGCCCGCAGCGAGTTTTCTAACCGAGACATTTTTTCCTTGTTTGTTCTTCAAACTCAAATCGGAAACTCTTTCGCCGAGATTTTCAACCCCAGTAAACGAATTCAAAAAAGCCCAGTTTTTATTCGAGTTTGTCTGATTTTCCTGCAAAAATCCGCCTTCGATGTCGATAATTTGCGGCGAAACCGGATTGATTTTTATATTTACCTCAATTTGCTGCGCCGATAATGTGGAAGTAAAAAGAAGAAATTCAAAAAAGACAATGAAAGAAATTGAAAAATTTGCTATTATTGTTGACATCAAAACAATTGCGGAATTAAAATGATTTTTGCATTAATCCTTTTTGGAAAATAATCTAAAAAGAACGGGAAATTTTATGAGTCTTATCAAAATCATCGTTTATACATTAGCATTTTTGCTGAGCATTTTGTATCTCGGACGTTTCTTTTTCTAAGCTGATGGCAAACCGAATAGCGTTTTGTGAAGTTGTTTTAGCGAAGAATAAATCAGTGTCTGCGGTGTTGTTTTGTCAAAAATTAAATCGAATCTAAAGGGGAAAGCGGTCAAATCAACCGCTTTTTTTATTTTTAAATCTTAAGCTTTATGACCGAATTAAGAAAAATCAAGCGCGCTTTAATCAGCGTTTCGGACAAAACCGGAATCATCGAATTTGCCGAAACTTTACGCGATTTCGGCGTTGAAATCATTTCCACCGGCGGAACAGCGCGCGCGCTGCGCCAAAGCGGAATCGAAGTAACGGAAGTTTCCGACGTAACCGAATTTCCTGAAATGATGGACGGTCGAGTCAAAACTCTGCACCCGAAAATTCACGGAGCGTTTCTGGGTTTGCGCGATAACGAAGAACACCTGAAAGCGATGGACGCGCACGGCATCGAGCCGATTGATTTGGTTGTCGTCAACCTTTATCCGTTTGAAGAAACCGTCGCGCGCGAAGACGTTTCGCTCACCGAAGCGGTCGAACAAATCGACATCGGCGGTCCGGCGATGATTCGTTCGGCGTCAAAAAATTGGACGGATGTCGCAGTCATTACAGACGCACGGCTTTACGATAGTGTTTCGGATGAATTGAAAAAAAACGATGGCGCGCTTTCGCTGGAAACTCGGCGCCGTCTCGCAGCTTTGGCATACACGCGCACGGCAAGCTATGATTTGATGATTTCGAGTTATTTGGCAAAGCAATTATCGAATAACGATTTGTCATATCTGGAACAATTCAATCCGCTCGGAAATTTAAGTTTTATTGAATCGGGCAGCGAAGAAGTCGATGAAGAAACGGAATTTGCGGATTCTGCAACAATCGAACTCGTAAAAATCACCGATTTGCGTTATGGCGAAAATCCGCATCAGCGCGCCGCTTTGTATGAAACTTTTGAAACGCGCGGCGTCGCGCAGGCGGAAGTTCTGCACGGCAAGGAAATGTCTTACAACAATTTTGTTGACGCGGATGCGGCGTGGCGTCTGGTTTGCGATTTTGAACAGTTAACTTGCGCGATTATCAAACACACAAATCCTTCGGGCGTCGGCACGGGCGCAACCAATCTCGAAGCATATCAGCGCGCTCTGGCAACCGACCCGATTTCTGCTTTCGGCGGTATTGTCGCTTTCAATTCAACTGTTGACGCTCGAGCCGCAAGCGCCGTTAACGAAGTTTTTACCGAAGTCGTTCTGGCGCCGGAATTTGAGGAAGAAGCATTAGAGATTTTTAAGAAAAAAAAGAATTTGCGCGTTTTGCGTATTGAAAAAATCAGTGATACAAATTCGCTCGAATACAAACAAATTTCCGGCGGAATGCTCACGCAAAACTTTGATAACCTACGAATTGCGGCTGAAGATTTAAAAGTCGTTTCCGCGCGAAAACCGACTGAAAAAGAAATTCGCGCGCTGCTTTTCGCGTGGCGCGTCTGCAAGCACGTCAAATCAAACGCGATTGTTTTTGCCAACGAATTTCAAACCGTCGGCGTCGGCGCAGGACAAATGAACCGCGTTGATTCAGTCAGAATCGCGGCGATGCGCGCCGCCAAAACCGAACTCGAACTAAAAAACACGTTTCTTGCATCGGACGCTTTTTTTCCTTTTAGGGACAATGTGGATGAAGCGGCGAAATTCGGTATCTCGGCAATCATCCAACCGGGCGGCTCTGTCCGCGATGAAGAAGTTATACAGGCTGCTGACGACCACAATTTGGCGATGGTTTTTACCGCTGCGAGACATTTTAAGCATTAGTTTTTGCGGCATAAATAAAAAAGTTTGACTTTTTCGTCTGTTTGCGGTTAAGATAAGTTTGTTTTTAATACCAACAGGAACGCTCGAAGGTTTTTTCCAAAAATCTTTCGGGTTTTTTGTTTTTAAATCTGCTCGAATCGCTTCTAATGCAGGAAAGTTTTCATCTGTAAATCCTTACCGTCAGTCGAAACGGAAACCGTTCCGCGTTCGCCGGTCGTTAAAACCTTCGCGCCTGATTTTAGCCAACGCTCGACAACTTCGGCGTGCGGATGACCGAAAGGCGATTCTCTGCCGACGGAAATTACAGCCAGTTTTGCGTGCGTGGCATTGATGAACTCTTCAATCGAAGAAGTGCGGCTGCCGTGATGCGCGACTTTTATTACGTCAGTTTGAACGAATTCCGGCGCGCTTAAAAGCTCTCTTTCAGTTTCTTCTTCAATATCGCCCGTCAGCAAAAATTTTCGCGCGCCGTATATAATACGCAAGACAACCGAATTATTATTGTCAGAAACTGCTTCGGGCGCGTCATCTTTTTCGGGAGAAAGTACTTCGATTTTTACTTTGTCAAAACTTAAAGCATCGCCGCGCGACAATTTTACAATCAGCACATTTTGCTTTTGCAACACTTCATAAACCTCTGCGAATTCCTTGTTCTTAAAAGGCGTTCTGCCGAACATCGCCGCCCGCACGCGAAAGTTTTTTGCCACTTCCGCAAGTCCCTGAATATGATCGGCGTCCGCGTGAGTCGCCAGAATATAATCAATTTTGTCGTAGCCTTTTTCCCACAAAACTCTTGAAACGACCGACTCGCCAATGCTTTGTGCGTCCGGCTCGAAAAGTTCCGGTTCTTCGTCTTCAGGTTTTGTCTGTTTCGGCTTGTAACCTTTTCCGCCACCGTCAACGAGGATCGTTTCGCCGCTCGGAAACGTAATCAAAGCCGAATCGCCTTGTCCGACATCGAAGAATTCCACGTGCAATCTACCGTCCGGCACTGACGCGCTGAACGGGTGAAACACAATCAAAACAATTAAAATCAAAAGAATTGCAACCGAAGCGCGAAGCATCGGAGTTTGGAGTTTGGAATTTGGAATCCTAAATTCAAATCCAAACGGATTCCACTTATACAGGAGAAATACCAAAGCCAGAACGGGCAGAAAATACAGAAAATAAATGCTTCTCATCGCACCCGAATAATTCGGCACGCGAAACGATGCCTGACTGTTTTCGACAAAAACGCGCGGAATTGAAATCAAAAGCCAATTAAAAAATTCCGTGATTTTGATGAAAGGAAATGACAAAGTATCATTCATTTGCGCGATAAAAACCGCAAAAATTGCCGTAAAACTTTCAAGCGCGATAATTAAGCCCACCCACAAATTGAGCAAAATTCCCGCAAATGACACGCGATGAAAATAAATTATCATCAATGGAAGAAGGCAAATCTGCACAATCAGCGAAACCAGAATTGCTTCAAAAATATAGCGCAGAGTTTGCTGTAAGCTACTGTGTTCAGACCATTTAATGTAAGGTAATTTAAAAAGATTCGCCGTCCAGACGTTTCGCTTGCTTTCGATTTGCCATGCAGTTTCGCGCCAGTAAATGGTTTCGCAAAGCCTTTTGAGCCAAACCGGAACATTCGGCGGCGCAGGTGTCTCGGTTGAAGGCGACCAATTTCCGATTGCTCTTAATCTTTCAATGAGCGGAAAAGCAATCACAACGAGCGACGCCACACTTACAAAAGTCAGTTGAAAAGACTGCGTAAACAAATCGTTCGGACGCCAGACGAGCAGAACAAAAGCGCACGCGCCCAATGAATTCAGAAGCGTCGCCTGCCGGTAAATCACTTGAGAAAAAAGCAAAATCGTGAACATCAGAGCCGCGCGCACAACCGGAACGCCTGCGCCGACGGCGATTGAATATGACCATAGGAAGATGCTGGCAATTAGAAATTGTAAAAATCTTTTCTTTGTAAAAAGTCGTGCAAAAAGCAAAATCAAACCGCCGATAAATGTAATGTGCAAACCGGAAATAACCAAAACGTGAAATGTGCCGCCTTCGCGGAAAACTTCCGCCGTTGGCTTGTCCAAAAAATATTTGTCGCCAAGCAGAGACGCAATTAAAACACCTGCGGTTGAAATATTGAAATTGTCTCTGAAGCTGACAATCAAATTTTCGCGGCGATTATAAATCCAGGCAAGCGGCGCAAAAGTTTGCTCGTCTCCGAGTTTTTCAACCAGGAGCGGACTTTTTATTATTCCGGTCGCGTCAATTTCAATCTGGTCGAGAATTTTCTTTTGTGATGAAACGCCCGCGTTTAAAAAATTGTCCTCACGCCTGAGTCGGCAAGCTACCAGGATTCTTGAACCGTATTGCAAATCCGACCGTTCATATTCTCCGGCAATTTGCTCGCTGGCGACGGGCGCAAAAAGTCTGATTTTTCCCGAAACTTTCATTTCCGAATTTTTATAAATTGCTTTTTCCGTTTGAAGTTCAAGAAAAAATCCGCCGACGGCAAGCTCCGGCTTGCTTTGCAAAATGCCTTGAATCTCAATCGCGTCGCCGGATTTTATTTGCTGCTCGTCGTAGAGTTTCTTCAAACGGCTTGACGAAATCGCCTGATTTTCAATTTGGAAATACAAACCGCCTGTAGCGACAAATGCGAGTGAAAGAAAGATTAAAGCAAATTTTTGTTTGAGAAAAAAGGCGGTAAAAGTTGCAGAAATCAAAGATGCGAGAAGATAAGTTCGCCAATCAAAAGGTAAAAGATTTGCTGAAAAAATGCCGAGCGTGAAACAAACCGCAACCCAAAGCAAAGGATACAGCGTAAAATTTGCGGACGAGTTTTTCAAACACTCTCGAAACATCGTTCAAAACACTTTCAAAAGGAAATTTTCAAAGCAGAATAACACAATATTATTCTACCTTTATATAATTTCTAATTTCCCGAAAACGTTCATCGCTAATGCCGTCTATCAAAAGAAGATCTTCGGGTCGGCGGAATTTGCCGTATTTTTCTCGGTTTTCGACGATTCTCTGCGCGATTTTCGCGCCGACGTGCGGCAGCTTTTCCAATTCCTGAACCGAAGCGCTGTTGATGTCAATCGCCGATTCGGAAATTGTTATTTGACTTTGAGTCGGAGAAATTTGTTTTGTATCTTTTAACTGACAACAAACCAGTAGAAAACCACAGATAACTAAAGGGAGAAGTTTAATGGATAATTTACAAATGAAAGAAACAATAGATTTACAGGCTTGCATATTTTACTGCCCACAAAATGTGCAAAGTGCTAAAAGTCTTTTGAAAATCAACATTTAAGGCGCCGAAAAATGAGTTTTCCACAGGTTTTCCCACAGGCATCTGTGGAAAACTTTTCAGCCGAAATAACCTGGAATTTTACTCGTGTCTTTACAACTCTCTGCCTTCTTCAAATTCCTGCAAATCGTCGTAAGCCTTTTGCAAAATCGGGCGCGCGCGCGTGCTACCGTCCATTTCGCCGATGTAACCTTCGTGAACCATCGCGTCTAGAATTGCTGCGGCGCGTCCGTAACCGATTCGGAGATGGCGTTGAAGAAGCGATGTCGAAGCGCGTTTGGAACTGACGACGGTTTTTAGAGCGTCAATAAAAAGCGCGTCCTTTTTGCCCGGTAAATCGCCGTTATCAACCAGTTCGTCTTCGGTTTTCGTAATCGTCGTATCGTACTCGGGACTTCCCTGAGCTTTAACGTGTTCGACAATTTTTGCAATTTCCTTTTCGTCCACAAACGCGCCGTGAACGCGGACGATTTGCGATGTAGCAGGAGGCAGAAACAGCATATCGCCTTTTCCCAGAAGACTTTCCGAGCCGTTGGCGTCGATAATCGTGCGCGAATCTACTTTCGATGAAACGCGAAAGGAAATGCGCGCCGGAAAATTCGCTTTTATCAAACCGGTAATTACGTCAACCGACGGGCGCTGCGTTGCTAAAACCAAGTGAATACCGACGGCGCGCGCCATCTGTGCAAGGCGCGTGATCGATTCTTCGACTTCTTTGCCCGAAACCATCATCAAATCGGCGAGTTCGTCAATAATAATTACAATATACGGAAGTGTTTTCCAAGGCTCGCCCTGCTCGTTGAAATGCTCGTTTGAGTTGCGCTTTTTTACTTCCGCGTTAAAGCCGTCAATGTTTCGCACACCCCAACCAGCAAGTTCCTTGTAGCGTTTTTCCATTTCCGACACAGCCCATTTCAAAGAAATTGCCGCGCGCTTCGGGTCGGTGATAATCGGTGTGGCGAGATGCGGAATGTCAGCATACAAACCTAATTCCAAACGCTTTGGGTCAACCATTATGAATTTTACTTCGTCCGGTCTCGCTTTATACAAAATCGAAACGACGAGAGTGTTCACCCCGACGGATTTTCCCGCGCCGGTTGCGCCCGCGATGAGAAGATGCGGCATTTTGGCGAGATCGGCGATATAATTTAAGCCGTCAATCGTCTTGCCTAAAGCAATTGTCAGCAGCGAATTTGATTCGCGGAATTTTCTCGATTCGACGACTTCGCGCAAAAATATTGTTTCGCGTTGGTTATTTGGCACTTCGATACCGACGACGGCTTTTCCCGGAATACGGTCAATGCGGATTGACTCGGCTTGGAGCGCGAGACACAAATCGTCGGACAAACCGGTTACGCGCGAGTATTTCACGCCCGGGTCGGGTTTGAATTCATAAGTCGTAACAACCGGACCCTGACAGATATTCAAAACGCGCCCGGTTACGTTAAATTCCCTTGTTTTGTCGGTTAACTGTTGAGCAACATCGAGCAATTCATCTTCTTTTTGTTCGAGTCTGGGCGGCGAAGCAGTCAAAAATTCTGACGTGGGCAAAATGTAATCGTCAAAGTTTTGCGGCTTTTTAGTTTGTTCGGCGGCTTCTTCCTTTTCTTCTTCAACAGCTTCAGGTTCAACATTTTCAAGCAAATCAGCGTCTAATTCGCCCGTCTCCCGCATCGGGGTAATCGGTATGTTTCCAGTTTCGGCAATTAAGGCAGGCGTCGTTGCTGTCTCTTGTCGCGCAAAATTTTCTTTGGAAAAAGAAATTGTCGGCGTTATCGTTTTGTTTTCCAGCTCCGGCTGCGCTTGTTTTTCTTCAACAATCGCAGGCGATTTTTCTTCTGCCGGATTTGCGGCAGGGATAAAACGATTGAAAAATTCGGAAACTTTATCGCCTATTGATTCCTTTTTACCAATGCCGGAAGCGGTTGTTTCGGCGGTGGGAAAGGATGGAGTTTTCTGCGAAGTTTTTTCCGTTTTAGCTTCGCTTAGTTTTTCCGACTTCGCAGAAGCCGCTTTTTTTGCCTCCCGCTGTTCTTTGTATTTATTAATCCATACATTTATTAAATTAAAACGAAGTTTGAAGTTTTCCCAAGCCATCGAGAAATTATCAAAAACCCAGCCGAAGGAAAAATTTGTGAGCATCAAAACCGCCATCGCCAAAAACGCCGCGAGAAGAATTACCGCGCCTATATTGCCGAGCAGCAAAGCCAGCGTGCGGGAGAAAAACGCGCCCAAAACTCCGCCGCGAAAACCCGTGAACACCGCCAGGCTGGAAAATGAAACGATAAAAAGAAGATAACCGGCAAGACGCAAAGGCGATACAAACAAATCTCTGGAGCGAAAAGAACGCCACGCCGCCAAACCCAATAACAGCGGGAGAAAATAAGCGCCGATACCGATAATTTGAAAAAGTAGATCGGCAATAACCGAGCCGAGAACGCCTACCCAATTTTGTGTTTTTTGCGAGCTGCTCGTGTTCAAAGACCAGTCATTTGAGCTATAGGTTGCCAGACTCAAGAAAATCAAAACAGCCAGCGCCGACAAAACAACAGCAATTATTTCATTGCTTCTCGAATTGGTTTTTAAGGTTGTTCGATTTTTTTCTACTTCTGCTGCCATCTTCTAAGTTCAAAGTTATCAATTTTACTAACCACTGACTGCCGATAACTGACCGCTTTTCTTAAACAGTAAAAACTCTTTTATAAATTCGTCAATATCGCCGTCGAGAACCGTTTCGACATCGCTTCTTTCAAATTTCGTGCGCGTGTCTTTGACCAGCCGATACGGATGAAGAACGTAATTGCGAATCTGTGAGCCGAACGAAATATCCTGTTTGCTCGCTTCGAGTTCCGCGCTTTCGGCTTGCCGTTTTTCAAGTTCCAGTTCGTAAAGTTTCGAGCGCAAAACCTGCATCGCAACGGCGCGATTTTGGATTTGCGAACGCTGATTTTGACACGTTACAACGATTCCGGTCGGCAAGTGAGTAATTCTAACGGCGGAATCAGTCGTGTTGACGTGTTGTCCGCCCGCGCCGGTCGAGCGATAAGTGTCAATGCGCAAATCCTTGTCGTTTATCTCGACTTCTATATTTTCGTCAATCTCCGGTGACACAAACATCGAAGCAAAAGAAGTTTCACGACTCCCGCCCGAGTTAAAAGGTGAAATTCGCACCAGACGATGAACGCCCGCTTCCGCCGACATTAAACCGTAAGCGTATTCGCCTTCGACGCGAAAAGTCGCGCTCTTCAATCCAGCTTCGCTTCCCGATTGCTCATCTAAAATTTCTACTTTGAAATTTTTACGTTCCGCCCAGCGCAGGTACATTCGCAGAAGCATCTGCGCCCAATCCTGCGCGTCGGTTCCGCCCGCACCTGCCTGAATCGAGCAAATCGCATTATTCAGGTCGGTTTGTCCCGAAAGCAATACTTCTGTTTGTGCTTCGCCGGCTTCATTTTCCAGTTTGGCGATTAAATCGTTTAATTCCTCAACCGAATTTGCATCGGTTTCGGCAAATTCAAACAACACTTCTGCGTCGGAAACGCCGGTTTCAAAATTTCCCTGTCGCTGCAAAGCACGTTCTAAACGGCTTCTTTCCTGTACGACCTTTTGCGCCTTTTCCGAGTTGTTCCAGAAATCTGGCGCGCCGATTTGCGTTTCTAATTTCTGCAGCCGCGCGCGTTTTGCGGGCGCGTCAAAGAAACCTCCCAAGTTGGGTAACTTTCTCTTTTATTTCTTCGTATCTTGTTTGTAAATCAGTCAATTCCATTTTGTTATCTGTGCTGTCCGACGTGAAAATTCATTCCCGTTATTTTTTCATCAATAAGACTTATCGGACGATATAAATAATAAAAAACTTTGTCGTTCGGAAATATCACATAAACTTTCCCGTCAATTTCCCACGTTTCTTGGAAAGTTTGGCGAATTAAAATGCAGCCAAAAATATAAATCAAAAAAGCGCGATGGCTGTCGCAATAATTTTACGCTTCGGTTGTTTTCCTTTTCCAAACACTAAAAAATAATATGCCTAAACTTACAATCGAACAAAGCCACGCGAACCAATCGCCGAATCGCACATAGAAAGTTTGCGCGCCGTCGGATTTTGAAATCGTCCAAACTTTCGCTTCCTGCGTATAACTTTCTGCCGCATCCAAAACTTCACCGCGCTCGTTGATATAAGCCGTAATTCCGACGTTTGTAACGCGCACGACCGGACGATTTGTTTCGACAGCTCGAAAAACAGCATTTGCCAAATGCTGACGCAAAATCGGCGTTTTGCCCAAGTAACCGTCGTTTGTCATTTCAATCAAAACATCTGCGCCGCCTCGAACAAATTCGCGCGCGAGCGAGGCGAAATGCGACTCGAAACAAATCATCACGCCGCCTGTCGCATCGCCGAGCGGAAACAAATTGTAATTTGCGCCTGTTTCAAAATTGCCGACCATCGTCGGAACAACCTGCGCCAGAGCGTCGGGCAGCGGCACGGTTTCGCCAAACGGAACCAGATGGATTTTATCATATTGCGCGATTTTTCCGCCTTGCGAGTTTATCATTACGGCAGAATTATAGAAATTTGTTCCGTGCTTGTTCGGCTGCGCGGAATTGAACAAAACCGAAGCGTTATTTCTCACCGCAAAATCTTTTAGAAACGATTGAAATCCGCGGTCGCTTTCGTATTCAAAATTCATCGGCGATTCGGGAAAGATTATGATTGTCGGCAGTCGGCGTTCGGTGGTCAGTTGTTGGTTGAATTTTTGCAAAGCATTTTCGGCAAGTTCGACGTGGCGCGTGCGAAGATTTTCCAACTCGCCGTATTTCAAACCGCTCATCGGAACATTCGGTTGAACGGCAATAACATTTGCAGATCTATTTTGCGACAAAAATCTATTGTCTTTGTGCGATTGGAAATTTAGAACATCGGTAACGATTAAAAAGAAAAAACCCGCAAAATATAATAAAAAGTGTTTTTTCGGTTGGAAGAAGTAAAGTAAGACAATTGAATTTAATAAAACAACGAGGAAACCAATAAAATAAACTCCTCCGATTGAAGCAAACTGAATCGTGCTTAATCTAAAAGCCTGCGAGTAAGCAATCGCGTTCCAATTATTTCCCGTAATCCAAAACCGTAAAAACTCGGTCGCCGTCCACAGAAAAGGCGCGGACAAAATCGCGCCACTGCCGAAGCGTTTTAATAATAAAGAAAAAATCGCGCCGAAGATTGCCGGAAAAAGTCCCGCGACCAAAGCCGCGCCCAGTAATAAAAGATAAGCAATAGCGGTCGGCACACCGCCGTAAGTTATCGGTGCAAACGTAAGCCACCAGCACGAGCCGAAGAAAAACGAAGTTCCAAAAATCCAACCCAAAACAAACGATTTTACGATTGATTGCTTTTCGCGTTCGACGGCAAAAAATAAAGGGACGAGCGCGAACCACGCCGAAAACCACAAATCGAAATCTGGAAATGCCAAAATCAAAACAATTGCCGAAAGCGCGGCTAAAATTGTATTTGCAGATGAAGGCAATTTGGCTTTGGCAGCAGAGAATTTCATTCTGCTATTTTAACAAAAAAATTTTTGAGCCGTCACTTGAAAATTTTGATTGCAGCTTTGTTCACAGAAGTTATAGATTTAATTCAATTTATTGGATAATTTTTAGCTTTAATTCAATTTAAAAGTAGGAGAGCCTAATCTGTTTGGATTAGGCTCCGTTGGGAGGGACAACTGAAGGAACGCTCGGAAGGTAGAAAAGCGCGGTGTCAAACCGCACTCTAAGAAGTGTTGGCGGCGGGGTCTCGATTAACTTTATCAAGCTAGCCGTTTTCACTTATTGCATATAGCGTGCCAAAGCTGAATTTGAGATTTGGTGTTTGGGATTTGGGATTGAAAGAGTCAATGAATATCGAAGTGATAAAGAATTTGAGGTTTAAGGTTCAGGATAAAAATTGCTTTAAATCCGAACTTTGAACCTCAAGTTATAAAACTGAAACTACACCATTTGCGACATTGGAAACCGCAGTTAATTTTTGGCGGCGCTTTTGCCGTAAAATCATTGAATCACTTGCCGCAACGCTCAACTTGCCTTTGTAAACCTGTCGCGTCCTGGTTTTCCGCCTCAATCGCCAGAGCCGAAGCCGTGTAATTTTTCGCTTGCAGACAATCGCCTTTCTGCAAATAAATTTTGGCAAGCGAGACGTGCGCGTTTATTAGCTTGCTATCCCAAAACAGCGCGGTTCTAAGTGAATTTTTCGCCTGCTCCAGGTCGCCGCCGCGCAGATGAATCATACCGAGCAGGTAATAGGCTTCGGCGCTCATGGGCTCGCTGACGACAATTCTACCCAGCACTTTCATTGCTTCTTCATCGCTTCCGTTTTTGTAAAGCGTTCGCGCTTGCGCGAGTAAAGTTTCCGTTTCGTTCAAAGGCGTCGGCGCGGGCGCGGCTTGTTTTCTTATCAAAATGACGCTGACGAAATCCTTGCGCGGCGGCTGCATGACGCGCAGATTTATACCTTCAAAGCGCGAGCTGCTCCAATCGCTTTCGAGTTTGGCATAACGATTATTTTCAGTCAAAAATCGTCTGGCTTGGTTGTCCAAATCGGCGGCTGAAGCGTCGCCGGTTTTTGCCAGAGCCTTTGACAAAATAAAATACGATTCACCGTCGCGCGAATTATTTCCTAAGACCGAACGAAGCTGCTGCGCGGCTTCAGCAAAATTATCGTTCAAAAACAGCGCGAAACCGTAATTAAAACGCGCGTTCGGCTCATCCGGCGCAGACTCGGAAGCCTTTTTTAAGAGTTCGAGTCCTTCCTTCAAAAGCGCTTCGGATTTTCCTTTGTTTTTCTTTTCGTTAAGCGAGGCTTTGACGGCGATTGCGCCCAGAGTGTTGTAAACGCTGGTCAATTTCAAATCTTCCGCAAGCGGACGCAAAACCGCCAATGCCTGCTCGTAATTGTTTTGCTGCCACTGAATCAAACCGGTGTAAAAAGCCGCTTCCGCATAAGGCGAGCTTTCCGCCGGAATGCGAGAAAAATAATCAATTGCTTCGACGTATTTTTTTTGATTCAAATAAAAATGCCCGAGTTCGAGTGCGGCGTCGGCGTATGTTTCGCCGGATTTTGCTTCGCTGTAGAGATGCATCGCATTTTTGAAGTAATTTTCGCGTGTTTGAGCGTCGGCTTCCGATGACAGCAAGCCTTTGATATAGGCTTCAAAAGCGCGCGCCGGAACTTTGTTGGCGTTTTCGACGAATTGATTTTGCGAAAAAGGCAAGGCTTTATCGCGCTGATACAAAATTTGATAAGCGACTTGACCTTCGACGGTTTGCAGATTTTGCAGCGCATCGCTGATGACAATATCAATGCGGCGTTTGCCGTCGGGAAAATCTTCGCTCAAGAACCTTCCTTCATTGACGCGAATAATTTTCGCCGTAACGCTGACGGTTGCCGCAACGTCGCCTTGCGCCGGAATTATATTGTATCTTCCTGCAACCAGAAGCGACGTTTTTGCTTCGCGCGCCAATTTCAGCGAAGTCGCCAAACTCGGCAAAACAGTCAGCGGAACTTTAAGACGCTGCTGAATAATTTTTCGTTCCTGATTGGAAATAACATTCAAACTCGGAACTTTCAGCAAACCCGAAAGCGCGTCGGCAAAACTCTCGCCAACCCAGTTAAACTCTGGTTTGTTTGAAGTATTTTCAAACGGCAAAACCATCACGGTATCGCTATTTTGCGCGTGAACCGAAATAAATGCGGCGGATATTAAAAAGGCAGTATAAAAGATTTTTTTAAACATATCTGAAATCCAAAACAAAAATTCGCCCGTATAAACGAATTAGTTTAACCGATATGATGCTGATAGTTTAGAAAAGGATTTACGCTTAGAAAAAGATGGTAGTCTGTACGGGATTTGAACCCGTGTCGCCGCCGTGAAAGGGCGGTGTCCTAGACCCCTAGACGAACAGACCGAAAAAGCGGTTGATGATTAGAAAACTCACGAAAAAAAACTTTTCGAATAAATTTCTAAATTATAAACATCACGCTTTCCTCACGAAAAACGAATGGTTAGCTTATCTTACTCCCGCTTTTTCTGTCAAACGACATCGGGAAAGTTTTTAAGTTCAGCAAAATTGCAGAGAAATCCGCCAAAAAATGTTGACTTAAGTTGATGTGAGGAGTATAAAGTTCCTAGTTTTTAATTTTCATTAAAAACTGTTTAAATCCAGCCTGGAAATAAACGGCATTTCTAAAAGAAAAGTTAAGAAAAATACAAGTTAAAAGGAGTTTCTGTATGGACTTGGTAATTTACTAAGCAGCAGCCTTTTTATTGCTTTATTATCTGCAACAAATTTTCGATGAATTTTATTTTCATTGACGTATAATTTTGCGCTTTACTACTCTGACTTTGCTTATGAACCTGCCGGAAATACATATGAAATTCCAACTCCGCTTTGGTATATAGAAATAGATTGTTATTGAAATTCAAACATTGATTTGGTAATTTAGTAAAGCAAGTTACTTTTTGAGGTTTGGCGAAGTTATGCAAAAAACAATTTTGATTGCCGAAGATTATGCCGATACTCGCAGTTATATGAAATTTCTGCTCGAAGATTACGGATATGAAGTTCTCGAAGCCGAAAACGGCGAAAAAGCTGTTGAGGTTGTAAAAGAGAAAGCGCCAAATCTGATTTTAATGGATATTTCAATGCCGATTATGGACGGTCTGACGGCGACAAAAATAATCCGGCATTTTGACGGAATGGCAAAATTGCCAATCATTGCCGTTACCGCTTACGGAAAATCTTACTATCGACAAGCAATCGAAGCCGGTTGTGACGATTTGATAAATAAACCGCTCGACCCAGACACACTCAAACCTATTTTAAATCAATATCTCGGGCAATAATTTATTACTCGCATCAAACTCAAAACCGGTAAATTAATAAAAATTTACTCGCTCTCCAGAGTATTCACCCCGTCCGATAATTCCTATATTTACCTTAAGGCTATCGGCATTTCTCATCTGAAAAGAAACAGCATTTCTTACCTTTGCACTTCAACGCTAATTACTCACCATTAACCTCTCCTCTGTGGTAAAATCTTTTCTCACAAAAAATTTATGCCGCAAGAAAATTCAAAACAGCCGAATTTGAAACGAGTATTTCTGATTGACACGATGTCGCATATTTTCCGCGCGTTTTTCGCGCCGATGGGAATGCGAAGCGAACCATTGCGAAACTCTAAGGGACAGGTTACGCAAGCCGTTTTCGTTTTTACGAATATGCTGCGGAAACTTCTCAACGACGAAAACCCCGAATACATCGCCGCCATTTTCGACAGCTCGACGAAGACATTTCGCCACGACAACTTCGCCGGATACAAAGCGAACCGCGCAGATATGCCCGACGATTTGTCGTCACAGATGCCGTATATAAAAAAGGTTTGCGAAGCGTTTCAGATTCCGATGCTGCAACTGGACGGCTTTGAAGCCGACGACCTTATCGGCACGCTGGCGCATAAAATAGCGGACAAAGGAATGCAAGCCGTGCTCGTTTCAAACGACAAGGATTTGTGTCAACTCGTCCGCGACCCGCAAATTATTTGTATGCGGCAGAATTCACAGAATATAAAACGTAAAGTTTCCGTGCCGCCCGTCGAATGGTGCGACGAGGCTTGGGTTGAAAATAAATTCGGCGTCAAACCGACGCAGATTATCGACCTTTTGGGTTTAATGGGCGACCAGATTGACAACATTCCGGGTGCGCCCGGCATCGGCGAAAAAGGCGCGATGAAACTCGTCCAGCAATTCGGTTCGGCGGAAGGAGCAATGCGCCGCAGCGAGGAAGTTACACACAAATCTTACCGCGAAAGTTTGCAGAACAATCAGGAAATTATTCGCCAATCTTTGGAATTGGCGACCGTTCATTTATCTGTTCCGGTTGAATTGGATTTGGAACAAGTCAAACGAAGCGAGCCGGACAGAAAACTCGCATACGCGCTTTTCCGCGAGTTGGAATTTACGGCTTTGACGCGCGAATTTGCCGACAGCGCGCCGCTTTTTGACAGTTTAGAATCTGCTGTTTTAGGAATTCCCGAACGTCGCTATTCGATTATAAAAACGCGACCGGATTTGGATAAATTGATTCGTCGTCTTTGGGAAACTGAACATTGGAGCTTTGAAGTTGACGACTCTAACTCGCCGAAAAGCGCGGCGTCGTATCAAAAAGCCGAACCGTGCGGCGTGGCGATTGCGACGGGCGCGGGTGCGAGTTATTACATTGATTTGGCGAATTTTGAAGGCGAAAAAAACGAAGCGATTACGCCGCTCAAAGATATTTTGTCAAACGGGTTTTTATCGAAATGCGCGCACGATTGGAAACGCAATCTCGCGGTTTTAAATACAATCGGCATCGAGCCGGAGGCGGTTGAAGACGACACCATGCTTGCTGCGTATTTAATCGAATCTACCCGCGCAAGCTACGCGCTGCCGCTTCTGGCGCAGCAGAATTTAAATTTGGACATCGCCAACGACGTTCCAGAAGGTTGGACGGAAGCACAATACAGAGCGACAGAGCGCGCCGATTTCGCGTTTCAATTAGCGCCGATGCTGCGGAAAAAATTGCAGGAAGACGGACTCGAAGAAATTTACACGAAAATTGAGTTGCCGCTTGTTCCGCTGCTTTACAGAATGGAAATGGCAGGTTTGAAAGTTGACACGGAAGTTTTGAAAGGTCTTTCCGATTTCATCACGACGGAAACCGATACTTTGAGCGCCAGAATTTTTGAATTAGCGGGCAAAGAATTTAACATCGGCTCGCCCAAACAAGTCGGCGAAGTTCTTGCGGAATTGAATATCGGCTCATCGAAAAAAACGGCGACCGGACAAATGTCGACTAGCAAAGACGTGATGACCGAGCTTGCCGAAACTTACGAATTGCCGCGCCTGATTTTAGAATTCCGCGAACTCGATAAACTGCGCGCGACTTATGCCGACGCGCTTCCGAAACTCATCGGCGCGGACGGTCGCATTCATTGTCATTTGAACCAAACCGTAACGACGACGGGACGCTTAAGTTCGAGCGAACCAAACTTACAAAACATACCGATTCGCACCGAACTCGGTCAGCAAATCCGCAAAGCGTTCATTCCCGAAAAAGGTTACAAATTAATTTCCGCCGATTACTCGCAGTTGGAATTACGCCTTCTGGCGCAAATCACGCGCGACGAGCGGATGCTCGAAGCGTTTCAAAACAACGAAGACATTCACGCGCAAACCGCCGAACTGGTTTTCGGCGCGAAAACTCCGGCGGAATTGAAAATCGCCCGCCGCAACGCGAAAATCACAAACTTCGCCATCGCCTACGCCGTCGAAGCCTACGGACTTTCCCAAAGAGTCGGCATCTCGCGCGTCGAGGCGAAAAAAGTCATCGAAGATTATTACAACACTTATAAGGGCGTGAAAACTTTTATGGAAGAGACGCCTAAAGTCGCGCGCGAGCAAGGTTACGTTTCTTCAATTTATGGCAGACGCCGCTACGTTCCGACCATCAAAGACCGCAATCACAACATCCGTCTGCGCGCCGAACGCGAAGCGATAAATATGCCGATTCAGGGAACGGCGAGCGACATCGTTAAAATCGCAATGCTCAAAGTTGACGAAGCGTTAAAGCGCGAAAATCTGCAAACCCGAATCGTGATGCAGGTTCACGACGAACTTCTTTTAGAAGCGCCCGACGCCGAAGTCGAGCGCGCCAAAGAATTAGTAAGACGCGAAATGGAAACGGCGGTTAGCTTAGACGTTCCGCTACTCGTCGAAGTCGGCGCGGGCGAAAATTGGATGAATGCGAAATAAAAAACTAATGCACTTAAGCAAAAAAACTATACATCGCATCCCGATTACAGACGATAAAATTTAATATTATTTTTGAAAGCAAAGAAAATTTTAACAAGGAAAGTGAGATAATTTATGTTAAAAACACGCGGATACGCAGCCGACAGTCCGGTATCGAATCTGAAACCGTTTAATTTTGAACGCCGCGAGGTCGGCGCGCACGATATTTTAATTGAAATTCAATTTTGCGGCATCTGCCATTCGGATATTCATCAAGTCAGAGATGAATGGGGCGGCTCGATCTACCCGATGGTTCCCGGACATGAAATCGTCGGGCGCGTCGCTCAAGTTGGCGCAGACGTTAAAAAATTTAAGGAAGGCGACTTTGCGGGCGTCGGCTGTTTCGTAGATTCGTGCCGCGAGTGTGAAAATTGCGCGGACGGTTTCGAGCAGTTTTGCTTAAAGCAAGCCGCTCAAACATACAACAGCACGGAAATGGACAGAAAAACACCGACTTTCGGCGGCTATTCGTCGCAAATCGTCGTGGACGAGAACTACGCGCTGAAAATTTCCGACGGGGAAAATCTCGCCGGCATCGCGCCGCTGCTGTGCGCGGGAATTACGACTTATTCGCCCCTTAAACGCTTTAACGTCGGGAAAGGACAAAAAGTCGGCATCGTCGGCTTGGGCGGTCTCGGTCATATGGGCGTCAAACTCGCCGCCTCGATGGGCGCAGAAGTTACTGTTTTCAGCCATTCGCCGTCGAAGAAAGAAGACGCTCGAAAATTGGGCGCGCATAATTTCGTAATTACGAAAAATCCTGAAGACATGTCTCCGCTCGCCGGAAAATACGATTTTATTCTCGACACGGTTTCCGCCAATCACGATTTGAATATGTATCTCAATTTATTGAAAAGAGGCGGCGCGATGGTTCTGGTCGGCGCGCCCGAAAAAGCAGCGGAAGTTTCCGCTTTTTCGCTTATCGTTAACAACCGCACGCTTGCCGGTTCCGGGATTGGCGGTATTGCTGAGACACAGGAGATGCTCGATTACTGCGCGAAACACAATATCACGTCGGATGTGGAAGTCATCCCGATCAAGAAGATTGATGAAGCCTACGAGCGGACACTGAAAAGCGATGTTCGCTACCGTTTCGTCATTGATATGAACTCGCTTTAAAGACGCGAAGACAGAAAAAAACTAACGTAAGAATTCGGACAAACAGCTATCAGTCCCGATTAGAGGCATATCACGAATTCAGTTTTGCAAAGCGGAAAGCGTTATGATTTGCCCGGTGTGTCGCGCCGTGTGTTCGGCAATGTGGAAAAGCAAACCGAAAACATTCGTCGGCAATTTTTCGCGCCCGACAAAGCGTTCTTCAAATAAATTTTCGGGCGAGACATTTTTCAGCGCGTCGAGCGCGTTGTGGATTTCTCCGACCGCTTGCCGCGTTAATTCGCCCGCCGAATCGGAGACGGGCGCGTTTTCCGCTTTGAGCCGCGCCAACTGGCTTTCACTTAATTTTTCCCCGCGCGAGTAAGTCAAAAGCCGGTCAATGCTTCCCGCGATATGACGCAGGTGAAAGGCGATTGACGGCGAATTATTTGGACGATTTGATAACTGCTCGTCGCTCAGAAGCGGCACGAATCGTTCCAAATCCGTAATCGCCTGCGCGAGTGCGTGTGCGGCGGGCATCGTCAGCGGCGTGAAACCGTCAAGTTTTCCGTTGAGCCAAGCCTCGTTTACCATAAAACTTCGGTTCTAAAATTGAATTCTGACAAAAGTCTTTTCAGGAAAACCCGGAGTATTCTTTACTGAAAAACTTCGCTAAATCAATACGGCGGCAAACCTGATTATTCCTCATCTGCCTGAGTTTTTCCAGCACGGAAAAATCTTCCAGCGTCGTCGTATCGCTCGCGATTTTGTTGCCCGCAGCGAGCTCTCTTAAAAGCTTTCGCATAATTTTCCCGCTTCTGGTTTTCGGCAGAGTATCGGTGAAACGAATATCGTCGGGTCTGGCGAGCGAGCCGATTTCTTTTGCGACGTGGGCGCGCAGTTCCGCTTTAAGTTCATCACTTCCCTGTCGCCCGCCTTCCAGTGTTACGAAGGCGGCAATTGATTGACCTTTTATTTCATCGGGCTTATCGACGACTGCCGCTTCCGCAACTGCTTCGTGCGAAACTAAAGCCGATTCGACTTCCGCCGTTCCCAGGCGATGACCGGAGACGTTTATAACGTCGTCGACTCTGCCCATAATCCAGAAATAACCGTGTTCGTCGCGCCGCGGTTCGTTGAAATACGACGACGCTTTCGACCGTCGGGCAATTTTCCAAAGCCGCGTCAACCGCTGGTTTCAATTCGACTTCCGCGCCGCGCCGAAAACCGCCGTCGGCTGTAATTATTATTTTGCACTCGCAATCATTCACTTTATCGCGCACGGATTCGGCTGAAAATCCGCCGAAAATTACCGTGTGAGTTGCGCCGATTCGGGCGCAGGCGAGCATTGCAATCGCCGCTTCCGGCACGAGCGGCATATAAATCGCTGCTTTGTCGCCGGTTTTTAGACCCAGCTTCTTTAAAGCGTTGGCAAATTTGCAGACTTCCGCATGCAGTTGCCTGTAAGTCAGCGTCCGAACTTCACCCGGCTCGCCTTCCCAGACGATTGCGGTTTTTTCGCCTCGCCCGTTTTCCAGATGCCTGTCCAAACAATTATACGAAGCGTTTATCTTGCCGCCGACGAACCATCTGGCAAACGGTTCATCCCATTCCAAAACCGTTTCCCATCTCCGAAACCAATACAGATTTTCCGCCGCGCCAGCCCAAAACGCCTGCGGGTCGCGCTCGGCTTCGGCATAAATTTTTTCATATTCGGCAAAACTTTTAATATGGGCTTGCGCGGCGAATTCCGCAGGCGGCGGAAAAACTCTCGACTCGTTTAAGATAGATTCGATAGCGACGGTTGAGGTTTCGGACATTGATTTCCTCCATACAGAGACAGTCTTTAAACAATGTAGCAATTTACAATCAAACAGTGCCAAACAAACAGATAATTTTACTTGAAAATTTTTACCAATAGCCAAACCACTTATTTATCAAAGCTGTGCGCTACGTTTTTTGAATTACGGCTTCACTAAATCGCTCCATTTCTTCCATTTGCGGGCTGCACTGCAAAAGCAGCAAATCCACACCTGCTCGTTCAAAATCACCGACTCGTTCCGCAACTTTGTCGGGAGTTCCAACCAAACCCGAACGCAAGCCGCGATTGGAAACCGAGTAATCTTCAAGTGAAACCTGCTGTTCGAGTTTCGTATTCGCCAGCCAATCCTGATAATTGCCGTAACCCGCCGCCGATTGGCGCACGTCGGTGATTCTTTCCAATTCTTTTTTCGCTTCTTCTTCAGAGTTGCGAACAATTGTGTAACCGGCGACGCCGTAAATCATCGGCGGCAGATTTAATTTGTCTCGCCGCGCTTCCATATCGTCAATTTTTTCTTTTACTTTTTCCGGCGCGTCGCCATGCATTACATAAGCGTCGCATTGCCGCGCAATCGTGTCTTTGGCTTTTTCCGATTCGCCGCCCGCATAAATTACAGGTTTTTTCAGCGGTTTCGGTTGCATCACCGCGTCTTCGATTTTGTAGTAATCGCCCGCATAATCGAAATGGTCTTCCGTCCATAATTTATTGACAATCTTTAACCATTCCGCCGTGCGCGCGTAGCGGTTGTCGTGTTCATCAAACTGCACGCCGTATTTGCGCGCTTCGCCTGCCCACCAGGAGGAAACAACATTCAAAGACAAACGATTTCCGCCGCCGATGCGGTCAATGTTGGCGGCTTGTTTGGCGAGCAGCGCCGGATTGTGAAACGTAGGGCGTACGGCGACCATCAATTCGAGCGTTTTCGTAACCGCCGTTAAAGCCGCCGCCGTTGACCACGCATCGAGCGAAGGCGCGTCAACACCTTTGATGTCGTTCAAATTCAGCTCGGCGACGAGCGACAAATCAAAACCGATTTCCTCCGAACGTTGGGCAAGTTTTTTTACATATTCCCAACTCGCCTGCATTTGTTCGTCTTCGACGTTCCTCAGCCAACCGCCGAAGACCGGCATCCAGTATCCGTAGCGCATCTTTCAATCTCCTGTTCTAAAAAATCTACGAGTTTTTCGTGCGGGTCAAAGCCGATTAGATTCACAGCGTCGGCGACAAAATTCGAGAGCGCGTTGATGTCGTAAAAAAGCGCGTCGCCCGTTCGCTGGTCAACTAAATATTCAACGCCGCCGACATCAATTTGTCCGGCTTTTACAATCCGTTCGACCGTTTCGATAATCTCTTGCGGCGGCTCGAATCGTTCGATTAGCAAACCGCTTTTCGGCGCGTCCGTCAAACACATTTCGTCGATTGCCTGAATACCGATGTTCTCTTGCGCCTCTTCGATTTGGCAGATTTCCGCCGGACACAAATTAAAACTTTCGCCCTGCGGATAAATTTTTATAGCGTAAAGAAACTTGCCGCCAAGCGTCTCGACGCGGTTGATGTGTTCGCCGCGTTTGGGCGCAAATTCCTGAACGAGCGCCGTAGAATCAATTCCTAAATCAATCAGATTTTGTTCGATAGCCGTTTCTAAATCCCGCAAAGTATCAAATTTAATAATTCCCGCGCCGCGCCCGCCGATGTTGGGTTTGACAACAATCGGAAACCGTAAATCTTTTGCCGCCGCGACGGCTTGTTCGGCTGAATTTATGATTCGTGTTTCGGGAAATTTTATTCCGAGCGATTCAAACAAGGCAAGCTGCAACGCTTTTGAAGTTTCGATTTGAAAAGCGTCATAACCGTTGACGACGCGAACGCCTTGTTTTTCCAGACTTGCCAGCAAACCGAGCGTATAAAAAACGGCGTTTCCGTGTCCGCGCAGATATGCCGACGCGCTCATTCGATTGAAAAATAGGGAGTAATTTTTCGCCCGCTTTGGATTATAAAAATGGCTCGCCGCATCAATTTTTTCAAATGGCATTTCGCGTTTTTCCAACTCGGCAAAAAGCGGGCGAAACCAGTCGGGGTGTTCGTAATAGACGGCAATCGGTTTTTTGTTCATTATCGTTTCCTAAAAATTAAAACCGCCCGAATAAAAGCGGTATTTACAGCTTTATTTTAACAAAGGTTTCATCTTCGCGCGAACAATGCCGTTACTGTTTTGACAATTCGGCTTACTGATTTGCCTGATTCCTTGCTTTGCCGAGAAACAAATAAGCAAAATAGACAATCAAACCGACAGCGGCGACAATCAAAACATTTGTAAATTCTTCCGGTTTTACATTCCATAACAGCCACGCAATTAAAGCGAGCGACAAAATTGCCGCGACGACACCGAGAGGCGCGAGAAATTCGGCTTTTGGCGCGTCTTTTTTCCAGCGAAAAACAGGCAAGGAGGCGCAAGTCGTCGCGTAAACGAAAAGTCGCGTGATGGTGCTGATGGTCAAAGCGGTTAAAAACGAAGTTTGGACGGTGAAAATCAGCATGACGATTGCGGTCAGGAAAAGCGAAATATACGGCGTTTTATAATTTTCGTGCGTTCTGGTGAAAATTTGCGGCAACTCTTTTTGTTCAGCCATCGCAAACGGTACGCGCGAAGCCGATAGCAGCAGGCTGTTTAAGTTTCCCGAAATCGAAATTATTGCGCCGACGATTATAAAACCTGAACCGAAAGTTCCCAAAAATTTTCCCGCCGCGTCCGCCAAAGGTCTTTCAGAGGCGGCAAGCTCGGGCAAAGTTCCGATACAAACAAGCTGTATCAAAATATAAAGCGCGGCGATAATCGCAATCGAAATTAGTAACGCGAACGGCAAAATTTTCTGCGGATTTTTCATCTCACCCGACGGCACGACCGCCATTTCAAAACCCGTAAAAGCATAGACGAGAATCAAAATCGTGTTGGCAAAACTGTTTGAATCGGGCGTTGCAGTAAAATTTATATTCGCCGGTTCGATAAAAAAAAGTCCGACGATTGCAAAGGCAAAAAGCGGAACGAGTTTTCCGACCGTGAAAAGATTTATCATTCGCGCCGAGCTTTTGACGCCGACAAAATTTAACGCCGTCAAAGCCAGAACGACTGCAGCGATAACCGCGATGCGCGTAAAACCTTCTTTTGGCAAGCCAAGATAACTGACCAGAAGGTTGCAGTTTGTCGCAAAAGCCGTGATGCGGACGAGCCAGAAAAGCCAGCCGACTTCAAACCCGACAACCGAGCCAAACGCTTCTTTCGCATAAAGATACGCGCCGCCGGTCGCCGCAAAACGACTGCTCACTTCGGCGAAACAAAACACAATCAGCGCCACGACGACAGCGCAGCCGATAAACGCGAAAAGCGAATTTGCGCCGATGAGCGCTGCGGCTTTCGACGGCAGACCGAAAATTCCCGCGCCGATAACCGAATTTATCGTGATGGCAATCAAATCCAGACGACCAATGCCGCGAATTAATTTTTCATCCGTCATTTGTTATTTATTGCTTTTTAGCTGGATGTTTTTGGTTTATAATTTTTTTACACTTTTGTAAAAACTCGCCCGCATGTCTTCTGAAGGAGTTTAATTGATGAAACTGTTATCTGCAATTTTTTTGCCCACGCTCGCTATATGTTTTGCAATTTCTTTTGCTCAGGCGCAAACAAAGGATTCGTCAAAGTCGAAAAATGCGGCGGCAGCGAAAAATTATCAGCCAATCGCGCTTGAAAATTCGCCCGCCCTGCAGACGCTTCTCGACAGAGCGGTCGGCGAAACGATTGACGCTTTTCTGCCGAAAAATATCAAGCTCGAATACGTTGCCGCTACTTTAATTGATTTGCGCGACCCCAACAATCTGAAAACGGCAAATTATCGCGGCGAGGCGAAAATTTATCCGGCGAGCGTCGTCAAAATGTTTTATATGACCGCGCTCGAACGCTGGCTTGAAGACGGACGAGTAAAAATGACTCCAGAACTCGAACGCGGTCTGCACGATATGATTATTACGTCTTCAAACGACGCGACCCAATATATTGTTGATGTTTTGACTGATACATCGAGCGGCGCGGAACTTGAGCCGAAAGAATTTAAAATCTACGCCGCTAAAAGAAATACGGTTAATCGTTATTTCGCCTCGCTCGGTTATCAAAATATCAACGTCAATCAAAAAACTTACTGCGAAGACGCTTACGGGCGCGAGCAGCAATTTAGGGACAAGGGGAAGAATCGTAATATGTTGACGACAAATGCAACCGCGCGGCTTTTAACGGAAATTGTTCTCAGCAAAGCGGTTACACCTGAACGCTCACGACAAATGATGGATTTGATGAAACGCGATTTCAGCGGAAAATCCGCCGACGCTGATGACCAGGCGCACGGTTTTACCGGAATCGCGCTCGCCAATAAAAATTTAACCGGCGCGCGCCTTTGGTCAAAAGCCGGCTGGACTTCAAAGACGCGCCACGACGCCGCTTACGTCGAAACGCCGGACGGTTTGAAATTCGTGCTGGTCGTTTTTACCGAAAATATGGCAAACGAGCGCGACATTATTCCGACGATTGCGGGTAAAATTTTGGACAATCTGAAAAACATCAAGTGAATTCTGCAAAAGTGATTGTGGGAAAGAAGATGTAAATAGTCTATAAATCGTTACTAATTCTATACGACGATTTACTAAATATGCGCTGGATTCTATAAAAATATGAAAACCAAGATCGTTTTTCTTTCTTTGCTTTTTTCGTTTATCTTTTTGTTTGCCGGACAAACTTTCGCTCAGACGATGCCGAAGGATGCCGACCCGAAACTTTGGCAGCGCGCTCTGGCGATTCACAAACGAGCGATTATCGTTGACGGACACAACGATATTCCGACGCCGATGTATGACGAAAGTTACGACCTCGCCACGCTGACAAAAGGCAAATTTCACCTGGACGGCGACCCGTTTCATACGGATTTGCAGAGGTTTCGGCAAAGCGGAATCACGGGCGAGTTTTTCTCGATTTATGTTTCCGCTGATTACGTAAAAACGGGCGGTTCGGCAAGCCACGCGCTGAATTTGATTGATTCGGTTTATGCGGCAATCGAAAAATATCCGAACGAATTTTTGCCCTGCACGACCGTCGCAGACATTCGCCGCGCCAAACGGCTGGGAAAAATCTGCGCTCTGATGGGCATCGAAGGCGGACACGCGATAGAAGATTCGCTTGCTACTTTACGCGAATTTTATCGTCTCGGCATCCGTTATATGACTTTGACGCACAACAACACAAACAATTGGGCGGACTCAAACCGCGCCGCTGAAATGAAACACAACGGCTTGACCGATTTCGGTAAAGAAGTTGTGCGCGAGATGAATCGTTTGGGAATGCTCATTGATGTTTCGCACGTTTCGGACAAAACAATGTCAGATGCTCTTGACGTTTCCACCGCGCCGATTATCGCTTCGCATTCGTCGGCGCGCGCGCTTGCCAATCACCCGCGCAACGTTCCCGACGATTTGCTCCGGCGCATTGCCAAAAATGGCGGAGTCGTAATGGTAAATTTTTATCCGGCGTTTCTTGACGCGCGCAACAACACGGAAGAAAACGAACGAGCCAGACGCTTGAAACCTCAATTAGAAGCTCTCAAAGCGCAATATAAAGACGACACAGCCCGCTACAACGAAGCCGAACGCAAACTGTTTGCCGCCAATCCGATTTTCAAGCCAAGCTACACGCGCATTGTTGACCACATCGACCATATCAAACAAGTTGCAGGCATCGACCACGTCGGCATCGGGTCGGATTTTGACGGCGTTCCAGATCTTCCGCAAGGTATGAACGGAATGGAAGATTTGCCGCTAGTAACCTATGAAATGCTGCGGCGCGGTTATTCGGAACAGGATATTCGCAAAGTTCTGGGCGAGAATTTCCTGCGCACATTTGCCCGAGCCGAGCGCGTCGCTCGCATCGAATCGCGCAAAATCAGCGGCGAAGGAAGCTTGAAAAGGATTAAGTGACACAAAAGTAAAACATCTTTGTAAAATCGATGCGGGTTGTAACTCGGTCCGTTAATCACGCCGCGTCCCGACGTGCCAATGTTGATCGAGAAAGGCACAACCAGATAGAAAAATTTAAATTTTGGAAAAACCTTCAAATTTTCGTCTCGATTGTCGTTCATTTTAAGTAGTTTTTAGAACTTAACGATTGTTTATAAACTAAATCAAATTATCTGTAAAACAAAAATAATGCCTGGCGTTTTTTAAATTCTTTGACAAACCAGGTTCGGTTTTCAATTTCCGGCGCAATCGTCAATGAAGCGCGCCCGGCATTTCGAGTTTCGGTATCTCACCAATTTCATCTCCGTTTCTAAAAATTTTGAAAAACTCGAGACGAAGCGCGCCGCACATTTTCTCATTGGCAAAAACGCCTTCGTAATGAACGCCTAAAATCTGCGCCGCCGCTTCCCTTTCCTTCTGCGCCCGCATCGTTTCGTCAATCGCACCGATTATTTTTGATAGCTTTCCGCCGAATCAGGCACAAGCGTCAACAGCCAAGTCTTACACCTTTTGTCGCCAAAAGGCGAGAAACCTTGTAAATCTTCCACTTTCGTTTTTTAAATCTGTTAGAAGTTCCTGATATTTTCCTGTTCGATGTCAGCGATATTTGATGTGTTTCAGTTTGTGTTAAAATTATTTTTGCGTTTTTCAGTAACATCTTTTTTCCTTTTAAGGATAAATTATAAAGCGGTAATGAAAGTACACACGATTCAAAAACTATGTTACGCAGAGACGGCGGATAATTCCAATTTCCGTGTGCCGTATTTAATCAAAAATATTTTCTTCTGGCTTTTTATTTTTTTATTTAGCAGTTTCGCAGATTCTATTTCAGTAAACGCGCAGGTTCAAAACGACTCGATTTACTTTAAACAAGGCGTGGAGAATCTCAACCAGCAGGATTTCGCAGCAGCGGTGCGTTCGTTTCAAACGGCGCTGCAGTCTTCGCCCGGCGACGACAAAGTGCGTAGAGGTCTGGCAATCGCGCTTATCGGCGTTGATAAATTTCCCGAAGCCAGCCGCGAAATCGCCAAACTTTTGGCGAAATTTCCAAATGACCTTGATTTATTGGAAATGGCGGCTCAAAATTTTTGGCGACAGAAACGTTTTAGCGAAGCGGAAATTGTTTTGCGGAGACGTTTGAATTTAAACAAAGAGCGCGCCGATTTATGGGTGTTATTAGGCGACGCGCTCGACGCGCAGAAGAAAACTTCCGAAGCGACGGCGGCTTACGAAAATGCCGTCAAACTCGAACCTGAATCAATTGATTTGCGTTACGCACTCGGTTCTTTGTATTGGAAACAGCTTCGATATGAAGAAGCGGAAAAAGTGTTTTTGGAAATTCTACGGCGACAGCCCGATGAACCGCGCGCTTCTTTTAATTTGGGCGACATTTATTTAACAAATGGAAACGCCGCAAAAGCCCTGCCCTTGCTGGCAAAAGCGGCGAAAGCGTTTCCCGACGAATACGACACGCGCCTTGCATTCGGTCGGGCGCTCGCCGAAGTAAAAAAATTTGAACAGGCGATTGCCGAACTTCAATTTGCCGTAAAATTAAGACCGGAAATCGTCGATGGTTATTTTCAACTCGGACGAGCCTTGCAGCGTGCCGGGCGGCGTGAAGAAGCGAAAATTGCTTTTATAAAAGCTCAAGATTTACAAAAAGCTAAACGCGCTTCAGAGAATGTAACCAACACGAAAAATTAGCAACTGCAATCAAAATGAAAAAGAAAGTCCGTTTCGAATTTTAAAATTCGAGACGGACTTTTTAGCGGATGACGAATTTTACTTTCTAAAATTAAAAGTAGAATTTCGCGCCGAATTGAAACTCACGCGGCAGACGAGTCGAAGTCGGTCGTCCGAACGTCGAGTTCAGCAAAATGTCTGTTCCGGTTGTCGGGCGAGCAGCCGTAACGCCTGTAAATTGCGTAGTGTTAAAGAGATTGAAACTTTCCGCTCTCAATTGCAAATACATTGTTCTCTCTTTGTTGAAATAAAATTGCTTCGACAAAGCGAGATTGGTTTGATTGCGTCCGGGCAAACGGGCAAAGGCTCTGCCTAAAGTTCCGAATTGTCCGAGCGGAGCAATCTCGAAAGCGAGCGGGTCGAAAATAAACGGCAAACCCGTAACCGGGTCAATCGTTCCGGCTAAACCGCCGCGCGGGTCGCTGATGGCGTTCGGATAAATGCCGCGTGTTCCGTTGGCTTGGTCGGTCGTGGAAATAACCACGCGCGGAACGGGCGCGCCGGATTCGATTTGCGTAATACCCGAAACTTGATAGCCGCCGAGAAGCAGACGAAGCAGAGAGTTTGATGATTTACGGAAAAACGGTAATTCATAAACATAGCTCGCGCTGAAAACGTGCGGGCGCGAAGTTCTCGCTTCGGCATATTCGGCGCGCGTGTCAAACGGATTCTGCGGGTCGTCAATTGCGTCGCGGTCGTTTGTCGAATCGGTCAAAGTCTTGCTGAAGGTATAAGCCAATGTAATGGTAAACCCTTGAGCCAGACGATAATTGAACGACGAGAGAAAACCGTTATAACGCGAAATGGCGCTAGTTTCGTAATAAATTATGTTTGAGAAACCGACAAACGGTCGAACCGCATTGGTGTTTCCGGCGGTCGTGCTGAAAGCGCCGGCAGCAATTGCTTGTTGGGGAGTAACAAAATTGATGTTTCGCCGACGAATCAAATGATCGCCTTTCGTTCCGACGTAGCTTAAGTCAATGACGGCGTTTTTGAAGATTTCGCGCTGTATGCCGATTGAATAAACCTGCGATTCGGGCGTGCGGAAATCCGGCGCGATGGCGCCGCCGATTCCAAGGTTTCTTACCGGAAAAGTCGTCCCGATAATCGAGCCGGTAAAAGGCGCGCCCGGATTCGAGAAGGTAATAACCTGCGTCGGCGTGCTGGTAAAGCTGACTGCCGTATTGACGGGCGGCGTGAAAAACGTGGCATTTTCAAAAATTCCGACCAGCGGCTGGTCAAAATATAAACCGTAACCGGTGCGGATAACCGATTTGCCCGGACTTCCGAAAAGGAATCTGCCGATGCCGTTTTCAAAATTCGGCTGGTAAGCCAGACCGACGCGCGGGCTGAAATTGTTTTTATCCTTCGGAATAATCGTATCGCCGAAACGCGAGTTGACACCGGCGCGGGCGATGCCGTTCAGCGGGTCAACTCTTGCGGTAAGGATTGCGGTGCAAGCCGGGGTCGAACAATCGGTAGCCGGATTAACAGGGCGATAAAGCGCCGGGTCGAACGAAACCAATAAGTTATCCGCGTCCGTAACCGGACGGAAATATTGGTAGCGAACGCCGAAATCCAAAGTCAAATTCGGACGAACTTTCCACGTATCCTGAGCGAAAAATTCGTTGCGTCCGAAACGAAAACGGACGCGCGGGTCGCGTTCGGCTTCCGAATAAGTATTCGCTCTGCCGAGAAGAAACGAAGCAAACGAATCGCCGGTTCCGGTGATCGATGCCGTTCCGACAAGTCCCCCCGATTGCGCCGCGGCGAATCCGAAAGTTCCGGCGGCTGAGTTTCCGCCAAGATTTTCATTTTTAAATTCTTTGGTTACTTCGCCGCCAAATTTGAAAATATGGTTGCCGCGCGTATAAGTTAAAACATCGCGGAACGTGCTGTTGCCGTATTCGATGCTGAAACCCTGCGTCGATTGAATCGAAGTAAAACGAGTAACGATGCCGGGAAGCGAATTGTTAGGATTTGCCGGGAAAAACTCGGCTATATTGCTAGCTCCCGCATAGTCGCTTCGGCGTCCGCGCCCGACAAGTTGAGAGCTAATGGTGTTGGTTGAATAATTATAAGTAAACTCGTTGACCAGCGAATTGGTAAAAATTCCGGTGTAAGAGACGGCAAAAACACGTCCGGGAACTTTCGTGTCGGTTGTCGCGATACCTGGAAAAGTAAAAGCGCCGAACAAGCCGAAAGATTCCTGCGTGTTGCTGGTGTCCTGCGTGTATCGCCCGAAGATTCTATGATTGGAATTAAAATTATGGTCGATGCGGACAACTTCCTGCCGCGTGTTGTTGATATTGACCGGGCTGAATGTGAACCCGTTACGCGTTGTTCCGTTTGGAAGCGGAAAAGCTGCCAGCAATCCGAGCGAGCGCGGGTCGATGTCGCTTTGCGGAACTATATTTCCAGCATACGGGCGATTATCCGATGGACGGAATATCTGGTTCTGCTGAATCTGAATCGTATTTCCAGCCGTATCGACCGCCGTTACCGGCGTATTTCCGGTGGCTACCGTCGTAAACGCTCCGGCTGCCGTTCTGAAAAGCGGCAAACCAAGCGTTGCGGAAAAGTTTCCCTGACGCTCTAATGCCGAAGGAGCCGTCGCGCCCGCGTCGGTCGTCGCTCGGATAATGCGTCGTTGTTCTTCGGAAAAGAAGAAAAATGTTTTATTTTTGCCGGAGGTAAACATCGGACCGCCTTCGCCAAAATTAAAAAATGGAAGCGGACCGCTGAAGGTGCCGCCGAAATTGTTGTAGCGAAGTTTGGGAACGGCGGCGCGCGGCGTTCCGTCTGCGTTTCTACCCAACCTATTGTTGAAAAACGAGTTGGCATTAAAGTAATCGTTTCTGACGAATTCATATAATCTGCCATGAAATTCGTTACCGCCTCCGCGCGTTACAATGATAACCGAACCACCGCCGGAGCGCCCGATTTCGGCTGTGTAGTTGGAAGTTAAAACCTTAAACTCCTGAATTGAATCGACTGTCGGAGTCGAGAGAAGCGTAATATTTGAACCAACGTCGGTATTGCTAACGCCGTCAACTAGATAATTGACCGCATTGCGGCGCAGTCCGTTGATTGAAACGCTGGCGCGGCTGGTCAAACCGAAGTTCGATTCGTCGTCCAAATCCGAACTGACGCCCGGAATGGTTTCCAGAAGACGGATAAAATTTCTATTGTTGAGCGGCAATTCCGTTACCTGATTTCCCGAAACCAGAGCCTGTCCGGTCGGGCTGTCTTGCAGAAGCGGTGCTTCATCAGTGACGGTAACGATTTGATCTGCCGCGCCGACTTCCAGAGTAATGTCAATCGGGCGGCGGTCTCTTGCGCTTAATGTCGCGTTGACGACTGATTTTTTGAATCCTGTCTGCTCGACACTGATTGTATATGAACCGGGTTTGAGTGGGAAAACACTATAACTTCCTTCACCATTAGCCTGAACACGGCGTTCTTCGCCAGTTTCAGTATTGGTAACGATAACCGCCGCATTCGGAATGACGGCTCCGGTCGAGTCAACAACTTGCCCGGTAATGGTTGCCGAAGTTTCTTCTTGGGCGATAGCAAAACTGCTTAAACTCAAGAGCAGCGCGATTGCCAAAAACAAAAAGTGTATTTTTTGCTGAAAGTTCTGTTTCATTGTCTTTGTATCCTTTTTCAAATTTACGGAATTAAAACGGAAGCCATAAGAAAAATTTAGATTTTTGGAAAAACTTCCAAAATTTCGTTATTGATTACCGGGCAAAATAATTTGCCGAAATGGGTAGAAGTAAAGTTTTATCTTAGTTTTAAGAGTATTTCGGAAACCTAACGAATTTTACAAATTAAAGCGAATTATTTATAAAGCAAAAATGATGCCCGATATTTTTTTAACTTATTAAAAGTTTATCATTCGAGATTTTCCGATGTCTTTGTGCATAAAGTTGCGCCTTGTCTTTATATGAACCCGACACTGGCAGCAAATTTATTGCGCCGTTCGTTTTTGACCTTCTTCGACGTTTGGTAACTTTTCACAGAAAAATGTCCGCGATGTTGTCACGGACATTTTTCTGTTTAGGGCTGCGTTTTAGAAAACATATCGCAGCGAAAATTGAATGTTGCGCGGCGAATATGTATTCGATTCGCCTGTGATACGTCCAAAGTTGAGGGAAGCAAGGTCAACCGTCGGGAAACCGAATTGCACTTTGTTGAAAGCATTGAAGAAATCGGCGCGGAAAACCAGCCGGTGATTTTCAATCGGCAGGCGGAAGGTCTTAAAAAGACTCAAATCGACATTGTTCACTCCGTCGCCGTAAAAAGTGTTGCGCCCCAGAATGCAGCAGCCGTAATCGGAAACGGTCGCGGCGCGAAACGCTTCGCGCGGTAATTGCTCAACCGAAGTGTTCGGGTCATTGATGCTCCGTCCCAAAACCGTCGGGTCAACTATAGCCGGACGCAGTTCGGTAAAACCGTCAAAGTTCAAGTCGCCGTATCCGCTGCTGTTAATCACCGTGAACGGAGTTCCGTGCGAGAGTTTCCAAACGACGGAAATGTTCCAGCCGCCTAACGTCTGACCGACGAAATCTTTGCGTTTGCTGAAAAAAGGCATTTGATAAGTCGCAAACAGAGTAAAGCGATGCGGCGTGTGGAAACGCGATAGAGCGCGGGAAAGCCGCGTGTCGGGACCGTTGGCGTTTGTATCGCCCGCGCCGACGTTTGTCGCCTCCGAGTTCGTATCAATGGATTTGCTCCAGGTGTAAGCCGCGCTGTATGACAAACCTTTCGACAAACGCTTTTTCCACTCGATTTGCAAACCGTTGTAATAACTCCAGGCGCCGTTAGCGACGAGCGTATTGGTTGTAAATTGTCCGTTGGGACGACGCTCGTTGAGACGCGGCAGACGCAGGCTGTATTCGTAAGGTCCGATTGGAACAGCGACCGGACAGAGAGTTGTTACGGCAATGCCCGGCAAACCTGTTCCCGCGCATTGCTGGTCAGCCGCCGGACGCAGAGTTTGCCCGCGCACATCGACGCGGCGCGGGTCGTTTGCCGGAATGGTCGAAGTCAAACTGTATAAAACATTCGGCGCGTTGTTCGGATGATTTGCCACCACAACGCCCTTCGGGTCGTTCAAAGGCAGGTTGCCGTTATTGAAACGAATAATGCCGATGCCGCGGTTGCCGGAATAAGTCAGGCGAATGGTTGATTTAAAGGGCAGTTCTCGCTCGTAAGACAAACTCCATTGCTGTGTGTAAGGCATTTCGAGGCTCGGGTCAATCAACGCTTCGGCGTGGCGCACGGTTTGCGGTCCGGGCGTGAAGACGAAACCGTTGGTCGGGTCTGCCAAATTCGCGCTGTTGCTGAAACCTAAAAAAATCGCGTTCGGCGGATTAAAGCGAACGGTCGCTCCGTTTTGCGAGAAAACCGATTGGAAAATTCGTCCGTGGTAAATGCCGTAACCGGCGCGAATCGAAGATTTTCCGGCTCCGCCGAACAGCAAGCCGAGAACGCCTTTTTCGTAATTCGGGCTGTAAGCGAAACCGACGCGCGGCTCGTAATTGTCTTTATCGTCGGAATAATTGTAGTCAATGCGGTCTTTGGCTTCTCTCGGAGCTTTGACATACTCGTAGCGAAAGCCGAGGTTGAAAGTCAGGTTGCTTCTCACCTTCCAATTGTCTTCGACGTAAAAGTTATATTCACCCAAGCGATTTTCCAGATAAAACGGTCCGTAGCCTTTTTGGTAAGTGGTTACGCAGCCGTTCAAAAAAGCGTTGTAAGCCGTGCCGTAATTGGTGCCGCCGCAGGTCGGGCTGAAAGTGTAGAAACCGCGCGAAAAATTATCGGCAAAATCGTCGAGATTTGACGAACGGATGTCGGTGCCGAATTTTAGGAAATGATTGTCGAGCAGAACCGTGGAAAGGTTATAAACAAATTGATTGTCGGTTTGATAACGGTTAATCGGAAATGAACCGGCGTTGCCGATAATCGAGCCGGAGACCGGACTGCCCGAAAAGCGTATAATCGGCGTGTCGTTTCCGGCTTTGATGCCGACAAGCGTCGTCCGCAAACCCAAACCGTAGCGAAACTCGCCGATTGTTTTAGCGGAAAACAAATGCGTCCAGGTAACGCCGATGTTTTGCTGCTTGTTGTTTTGTCTGGTCGCCTCGCCGATGATGTTGTCGCTGTTGTCGAGAATCTGCCGCGTATATTGATAACGAGCCGTTACCGTATCTGATTGGCGCAGATTCCAATCTATCCGCCCGGAATAATCGTCAAGCGGGCGATTAAAACCGACTTGTCCGGCATAGGTGCGCGAGCTGCGTGGGTCATTCGGCGCCAGTTCCGCCGGAAAACGGTCTATTACCGATTGAATAAAAGCGCGATTTGCGACTGTATTGTTGGCTGGTGTTGTGGCAAACCAGTTTGCCGAATTACGCTCGCTCGCCAGAAAAACATCGCGGGTGTAATTGAGCGCGCCGCTTTCTCTTTTCTGGTCGAAGCTGATAAAACCGAACAAATTATTTTTGAGAACCGGAAATCCCGCTACAAATCCGTATTGATTGCGGCGATTGACAGGTTTCGGTACAGCAGTCGAAAAAAATCGTTTGGCGTTTAGCGAGCTGTTGTTGTGATAAATATAGGCTTCGCCGGCAATTTTGTTCGTGCCTTGCTTGGTCTGCACGAGAACGACCGCGCCGTAGCCGCGACCGAATTCGGCGGTGAAATTGTTGGTCAAAACCTGAAACTCTTTGATTGTGGCGAGCGACGCACCCTGCCGGTTTTGGTTTTCCGACGAATCGTCGTTGTTGACGCCGTTGATTTGAAACGTCGCGCCGCGCGTTCCCGTTCCGTTAAAATTTATAGACGAGCCGGAAGAAGTCGTCGGATTGTTTTGCCCGTTTGTCGGATTTTCCTGAAATCCGGTAAATGTTTCGGCGAGCGACAAGAAACTGCCTTGATTGAAAGTGGGCTTGGCTTCGATTTCACGTTCGGTCAAAGTTCCCTTGACCTCTGCGTTCGTCGTATTTATCGGCGGCGGCTCGTCGGTAATGACAACTTCGGCGCGAACTGACGGGTCTAGTTTAAAATCCACCTGCGCCGTTTCGTTTAGCGTAACATTAATATTTTCGCGCGTCGTTGTGCCGAAACCCTGATGATTGACCGCTACCTGATATTTCCCGATCGGGAGAAACGTCGCCAGATACGAGCCGTCTTCACCGGTGGTCAGATTTCTCTTTAAACCGGTTTCGGTATTCACAATCTCAACCGCCGCTCCGGGAACAATCGCGTCGTTCGTATCGACAATTGTGCCTTTAATCGTTCCTGTTACAGTCTGCGCCGCAGCCGCAGCGCTCAAAATCACCAGCAATAGTGCCGCACAAACGATTCGCTCTACTACTAACAATTGTCTTTTTTTGTTTTGTTTCATTTCATTGTCTTTCCTCGCTGAAAAATTTGTAAGATTAGAAGTCCGATCTGTAAGTAAAACTTAAAGCTTTTGAGAAATGCTCAAATTTTCCTTATCGCTTGGCGCGCAAAAATAGTCAGAAATCTTTGGCTTTGCGCGTTTAAATGAGTTTTGAAATGAAAATTTGAAACTGTTTTCTGAAACTTTATAAACGGTTATAAACCTAATATTTTTATTTGTAAAGCAAAAATGGTGTCCGACGTTTCAAAAATGTTTCCAAATCACTCTGCCAGAGTTTTTCAATATCTTCGGGCGCGTCGCCGCGTTTTATTTTTTCAAAAGTTTCCGCGTTCGCCAGCAGACGGTTGTAGTTTTCGGTTTTCCAATCGTTCGGGAAAAGTTTCCGAAGTGCGACGGCGATTTCGATTCCGGCGCGGACAGGCTTAAAATTGTCGCGGCTGGTAATAATTATATTTATTCCGCCGAGTTCCTGATTGGCAAAAACCGACGCTTTCGGCGTGAAGCGAATCGGCACAAAACGCACGCCGATTAGATTTCTGCCGTTCAGATACGACGCGAGTTTTTGCCCGTCGAGCCACGGCGCGCCGATGACTTCAAACGGCGTGTCGGTTCCGCGCCCGACCGAAACATTCGTCGTCTCAAGCAGTCCGATTCCCGGATAAAGCGTCGCTTCGGTCAACGAGCGCATATTCGGCGAAGGATTTGTCCAGGTCTGCGCGGTTTGGTCAAACCACATCGAGCGTTGCCAGTTTTCCATCTTTATAACCCGCAAATCCACGCCGATTTTCTTTTCGGCGTTCATCATTTGCGCCAGTTCGCCAATCGTCAAGCCGTGCCTGACGGGAACTGTATGCGAAACGACAAACGATAATTTGTCAGCATCGGCGGTTGCGCCTTCGACTGTTTCGCCGCCAATCGGGTTCGGGCGGTCAAGCACGAAAACGGGTTTTCGTGCTTTTGCCGCTTCTTCCAAAATGTTGAGTAAAGTCGCTTCGTATGTATAAAACCGAACGCCAATGTCTTGAATGTCAAAAACAATTGCGTCCAGGTCTTTTAGTTGTTCTGGTTTCGGTCGGCGAGATTGACCGTAAAGCGAAAAAATCGGCAAGCCTGTTTTTTCGTCCGTCGAATCTTTGATTCCTTCTTCGTCGAGTTCACCGCGAATGCCGTGTTCGGGCGAGAAAAGCGCGACGAGTTTAACATTCGGCGCGTTTTTCAAAACATCAATTGTTTGTTTTCCGGCAAGATTTCTGCCCGTGTGATTTGTAACCAAACCGATTCGCAAGCCGTTTAATTCTTTGAAATTGTTTTTTTCCAAAACGTCAATTCCGTTCAAGACGTTTGCGGATTGCGGATTACGATTTGCAGAATTTTGCGACATTGCGGTTTCGACCTGCGCTTTAAATTTCGGAATCTGTGCCGCGACTTGCGACGAATAAATGTCTTCGGCAAGCCGCATCATTTCAACCGGTGTGTCTTCGATTGCCGAAGCAACAACGGTTGAAATTTTTGCGCGAAGCGGCGTGACGTCGCCTTTGCCGTCCGGGTGAACGCGGTTTGACATACAAACGACAAAGGTTTGCGAAACGCGGTCAATCCAAACGGAAGTTCCCGTAAAACCTGTGTGTCCGAAAGAACCGAGCGGAAAAAGCTCGCCGCGATTCGACGAAAAACCTGTGTTAATGTCCCAACCGAGTCCGCGCGTCGCGCCGTCTTCTGAAACGACAATTGGCGCGGTCATTCGCGCGACGGTTTGCGCCGACAAAATGCGTTTGCCGTCAAGAATTCCGCCGTTCAAAAGCATTTGACAGAAACGCGCCAAATCGTCGGCAGTCGAAAAAAGTCCGGCGTGTCCGGCAACTCCGCCCATTCGGAAAGCCGTCGGGTCGTGAACTTTTCCGCGCAAAATTTGCTCGCCTGTTTTGTCGTCGCCTTCAAATTTTGAACCGAGATAATTATTCTGACCTTTTATATTTTCGGTTGGTGCAATTCGAGGAATAAGTTCTCTTTCAGAAAATGTTTGGTCGTTTGTTATACCTGATATTCTAAACGTTGGTGTGAATTCACTATTTTTCATTTGCAGAGCCGAAAAAGTATTTGTTCGTGCAAAAGCTGACAAATCATTTTTGCTTACTCGCCCAACAATTTCGCCAAGCACAATAAAACCGATGTCCGAATAAACAAATTTCGTTCCCGCCGGTTGGCGCAGTTTTTCACGCACAAGCGCCTGTAACATTCCTTCGCGTCCCGTCCATTTTTCCCGCAAATCGAAATCCGGCGCAAAGCCCGAAACGTGCGTCAGCAATTGCTGAATCGTAACTCGCTTGACATTTTCGTCTTGAATTTCTGGAATGAATTTGCCGATTGAGTCGTTCAAGCGAATTTGTCCTTGCTCGACTAAAATCATAATCGAAGTAGTGGTTGCGACAACTTTCGTCAAACTTGCTACGTCGAAAATCGTATCAACCGTCATTTTCTCTACGTTTGGCACAAGCGAACGATTGCCGTAAGCCTTGCGGAAAACGATTTTTCCTTTGTGTCCGACCAGAACAACCGCGCCTGGAAGTTTTTTGTCAGCAATATCTTTGGCAACCAGAGCATCAATCTGATTCAGCCGTTCGGCGGACATTCCAATCGTCTGCGGCGCGGCGAGCAGCAAACCTTGAGCGGAAAGTTTGTCTGAAAATAAACACAGACAAAAACAAATTGAAATTAAAACAAAAAACTTAAAACGTAAATTCATAGCGATGCAGGTTGACGTTTGGTAAATATTGCGAAATCTTGATTTTCCATTTGCAATTAGCAATGATTATCGCGCGGATAAAATCTTTCAATTTTGTTTATACAAAAATTATCGTTAGAATATAATAAGTTTTGGTTTTTAGTCCAGAAATAATTTACAGATGCGGGAGATTTCTTCAAATAAAACAAATCGGCGGCGTTTGAAAAAATCTCACAACCTTTATCTCGGCGTGGACGGCGGCGGCACGAAAACGACGGTTGTTTTGCTCGATGAAGAAAAACAAACTGTCGGCGAAGGATTTTCAGGCGCGTCAAATCCTCTGCGCGTCGGAATCGAAAAGGCAGTTTCAAACATCGCGGCAGCGACTAATAACGCCTGCGACGCGGCGAACAAAAATCGCGGCGATATTGTTTCGGCGACTTTTGGTTTGGCGGGCGTGCGGCGCGAAGATTTGCGGCGGCGCGTGGCAGAAATTTTTAATCGCAGTTTTCAGCTCACGCGGCGGGTTGAAGTTCTGACAGACGCCGAAATCGCTCTCTATGGCGCGACTTTAGGACGAGCGGGACTCGTCGTTATCGCCGGAACAGGTTCAATCTGCATCGGACAAAATGAGCGCGGAAGACGAGCGGCAGCAGGCGGTTGGGGACCGCTCGCGGGCGATGAAGGCGGCGGCGCGGGCATTGCGCGTCGTGCGCTGCAAGCAATCGCAAAGGCTTCGGACGGGCGCGGAAAACCAACCCATTTGAGCGAAGATGCGATAAGATACTTTCGTGCCGGACGGCTCGAAGATTTGTCGGTGGCGATTTACGCCCCGCAGATTGACAACACGCGAATCGCAGGCTTTGCGCGCCTCGTTATAGAAGCCGCGCGCGCAGGCGATAAAATTGCCTTAGAAATTCTGCGTGAAGCGGCAGGCGAACTCGCGCTTGCGGCAAACACGGTTATTCACGAGCTAAAACTCGAAAGAAAAAAGTTTCCGATTGCGCGCGTCGGCGGAATTTTTCGCGGCGGCAACAGTTTGATTACCAAACCGTTTATGGAAAAAGTTCAAACAGTTGCGCCGAAAGCCTTTTTGATTGAACCGCTTTTGTCGCCTGCAGCAGCAGCCGCGCGGATGGCTTTTGAGAATTATCATAAAAAATGAATTTACCCGTTACCGAACAGGAAAACGCGCGCACCGCAAATATAGACCGGGTTTCTACGCTCGAAGCCGTTCGCCTTATTAACGCCGAAGATAAATTTGTCGCAGGAGAGGTTGAAAAAGTTTTGCCGGAGATTGCAAAAGCGGTTGATAAAATCGTCGAAAGATTAAAAAACGGCGGACGACTTTTTTACATCGGTTCGGGAACATCAGGACGGCTCGGAGTTTTGGACGCATCGGAAATTCCACCGACGTTCGGTGTTTCTTACGATTTGGTTCAAGGCATAATCGCCGGTGGTTACGACGCGCTCTACAAAGCGACGGAGAGTTTGGAAGACAACAAAGAAGCCGGAAAAATTGATTTGCAAAATCGCGGCGTCAGCGAAAAAGACGCAATTGTCGGCATCGCGGCTTCGGGCGCAACACCTTACACAATCGGCGCGGTAGAGTTTGCCGGAAGTTTGGGTTGTTTTACGGCTTGCATAACTTGCGTTCCCGAATCTTTACTTACAAAAGCGGTTGAGATTGCGATTGTCCCGCAAGTCGGCGCGGAAGCAATTGCCGGTTCAAGCCGTATGAAAGCGGGAACGGCGCAGAAAATGGTTTTGAATATGATTTCTACGTGCGCGATGATTCGTCTCGGTTACGTCAAAGGCAATCGAATGACGAATGTGAAATCTTCAAACGCTAAATTAAAAGAACGCTCGCTGCGAATTTTGATGGCGGAAACGGGTTTAGATGAAACGACGGCGCAGAATTTAATGAATGATGCAAAAAATGATTTGCGTGTCGCCATCGTAATGCAAAAAGCAAATGTTTCGTGCCAGACGGCGGAAAACGCTTTGACGGCAAACGATTTTATGATAGAAAAAGCAATCGAATCTTTCGATTAAAATCAGCGAACGCTAACTGAACCGAAAATTTTGTCAATCAATCTGCAAAAATGAATCGTTGCTTCGTTCAACGGTTCGGCTACTAATTTTACGGAGGATAATACAAAATGAATGGTGAAAAAAACGGTACGATGATGAACGCCGGCGTTGCTCTGGCAATTGGTCTGGTGATGTCTTCGATTATTTTCGGTTGGTTTTACAGTAAAACAAAAAAAAGCGACGAGGCAATCGCCGTTACAGGCTCGGCGCGAAAGCGTATCAAATCGGACCTGGTTGTCTGGAGCGCGGGCGTGTCGTCGGAAGCACCGCAACTCGCCGAAGCGTATCGGCAAACGACGGAAAGCATTCCGCGCGTCAAGCAGTATTTGATAAGCAAAGGAATTCCGGAAAATCAGATTACGATTTCGTCAATCTCGACGACGACTTTGAAAAAGCGCGATAATGAAGGAAACGAAACGTCGGAAATCACGGGTTACACACTGCGTCAGGAAGTCCAGGTTCGTTCAGACGACGTTGATAAAATCGCGCAGATTGCCCGCGAAGCAACCGAATTAATTAATCAAGGGATTTTGCTCGAATCGAGTTCGCCGCAATACTCTTATACGCGGCTCGGCGATTTGAAAATCCAAATGCTCGGCGAAGCGGCTAAAGACGCGAAAGTTCGCGCCGAAAAAATCGCCGACAGCACCGGCAACAAAATCGGAGCCGTGCGCTCGGCGCGGATGGGCGTTATGCAAATTACGGCGGCGGATTCGACCGATGTTTCTGATGGCGGCATCAGCGATACGTCTTCGATTGATAAAGACGTAACGGCGGTCGTCAACATCGGTTTTGCAGTTGATTGAGATTTTGACTTGGCGTCAATTTGATAAAATTATAAGTTATGTGAATCAATAGTAGAGAAGTGACAGACAAGCAAGAATGATAAGATTTTCTTGCTTATGGATAATCAACTGATTCAAATTTATTTGCTTGTCTGCCAAATCTACGATAATCAAAGCTC